>Ga0208814_1000083_pt1 | contig 72677 bp, 56 predicted proteins | sample MalvirAntarct_55_FD_184253 | JGI IMG/M metagenome (GOLD analysis project Ga0208814, IMG submission 184253) | Marine viral communities from the Global Malaspina Expedition - Malaspina viral metaG Antarct_55 (SPAdes) (version 2) | ecosystem: Environmental > Aquatic > Marine > Oceanic | place... | reverse complement strand
AAATAAAATATAGAACATATATGAAGCTCTAGAAGTCCATGAAACAATCTTTAAATTATAGAATGCTTGTCTATTCTTTACTTTTTTTATTCCAATAAGCTGTTAACTCTAAAAAATCAATTGGAAATGCTGGAGCTTGCCTTTCTAATATATTTTCTTGAAAGGATCTTTCTAAAATATCTTCAATTAAATAATCTTCAATATTTACATAAGGATCATATTCCTCTTTCAAAGAAATATCAAATATATTAGCAGTCGTATTGTACCAAAAAGCCTTCCACCCTGATCTTAATTCTTTCACTAAATCAAAGGCAGTTCTTCCAGTTTGCCTATCTATTAATTTTGCTAATATCTGTCCTTCAGTTCTAGTAAATTTTTTCAGTTTTTCAGTAAACTCTTCTTCTATGTATTTTTGAACTCTTTTTGTGTATTTCTTTTTATCGCGTTTTTTCTCAATTGTTTTTAATCTTTCCGTCATTACTGTTAATCTTTCAGCAGCTAATTTTGCATAGGAATAAACTTTTCGAGTTTTACGACGGAGAATTAAATACCGTCTTCTGTTTTCTTTTGAGGTGAATTTTAATTTATTCAAGAGCACTACTTCTTCTAAATCGATAAACTCTCTAGGAATTGGATCTCCTCTTATAATGTAATAAAAATTTGTACTATCTATTTCTTGCTCCGCTTTTATTTCAATTGTTTGGCCAACTAATAATAATGGAACAAATAGTACTATAAAAATTGATATTTGTTTTAAAATATTCATTCAAAGTATTGTTTTTTTAATTTAATGAGAAAACAGTTTCAAAATTAAACAAAATGTATCAGTGAATAATCAATAAATCACTAATTTTGACTCTTATATAACTTTAGATTTAAACAAAATATTATGGCAAAATCAATATTGACAAAAAAATCACTTACTTTTTTAGAGGAATATTTAAATAATGCATCACCTACAGGTTATGAATGGGATGGACAAAAGATTTGGATGAATTATTTAAAACCCTATGTAGATGAGTTTATAACAGATACTTATGGGACTGCAGTTGCTGTTATCAACCCAAAAGCAAAATACAAAGTAGTTATAGAAGGCCATGCTGATGAAATTTCTTGGTATGTTAATTATATAAGCGATAACGGTTTAGTATATGTTGTTAGAAATGGCGGTAGTGACCATCAAATAGCTCCTTCTAAAATTGTAAATATCCATACTAAAGGTGGAATTGTTAAAGGTGTATTTGGATGGCCCGCTATTCACACACGTAATAAATCTAAAGAAGAAGCTCCAAAACCAGATAATATCTTTATTGACATTGGTGCTGCAAATAAAAAAGAAGTTGAAAAAATGGGAGTACATGTAGGCTGTGTAATCACCTACCCTGACACATTCCATATACTCAATAATGATAAATTTGTATGTAGAGCAATGGACAATAGAATGGGTGGGTTTATGATTGCTGAAGTAGCAAGACTATTGCACGAAAACAAAAAGGAATTACCATTTGGACTTTATATAACCAATTCTGTTCAAGAGGAGATTGGATTGAGAGGAGCTCAAATGATAGCAGAACGCATAAAACCAGATGCTGCTATTGTAACGGATGTCACACACGATACCACAACTCCTATGATTGATATGAAAAAAGAAGGTCATATTGAATTAGGCAAAGGTCCCGTTATTGCGTATGCTCCTGCAGTACAACAAAAACTTAGAGACTTAATTACTAAAACTGCTGAAGATAAAAAAATTCCATTTCAAAGAGCTGCTCTTTCTAGAGCAACAGGAACAGATACTGATGCCTTTGCTTATAGTAACTCTGGAGTAGCAAGTGCATTGATCTCTTTACCTTTACGTTATATGCACACCACTGTTGAAATGGTTCATAAAACAGATGTTGAAGCTGTTATTAATTTGATTTATGAGTCATTATTAAAGATGAAAAATAATGACAATTATAGTTACTTTGAATAAATTTAATTAAAAATATTCTTATAATAAAGGGCTAATAATGGTAGCCCTTTATTATTTTAGTTAAAATTTAAAACCAAAAGTAATTTTTTTACTGTAATGTTGTGTCGGTATATTTTACTGAATAACTAAATACAGAAAAAAACAATAGTTTTCAATATTAAACAATTTAGACCGATCAACTTGAAAGGTATTCTAAAACATTTTCATTAATTCTTTGATCAATTTCTGAAACATCTGCCTTTAAAAAAGTTACTCCAGTAATGTTTTCGTAAAGTTCGATATACCGTTCTGAAACCATATTTATATATTCATCACTCATCGTAGGAACTGATTGACCTTCTAACCCTTGAAAACCATTTTGTATTAACCATTGCCTAACAAACTCCTTAGAAAGTTGTTTTTGCTGTTCTCCCTTTTCTTGACGTTCTTCATATCCTTCCGAATAAAAAAAACGTGAGGAATCTGGTGTATGAATTTCATCAATCAAAACAATTTTCCCATCTTTAGTTTTACCAAATTCATACTTGGTATCTACTAAAATCAATCCTCTTTTAGCAACTATTTCGGTTCCGCGTTGAAATAATTTTCTTGTATAATCTTCTAATACCAAATAATCTTCTTCAGTAACAATTCCTTTCTTTAAAATAGCATCTCTTGATATGTCTTCATCATGATCTCCCATTTCAGCTTTTGTCGCTGGAGTAATAATTGGTAAAGGAAATTTATCATTTTCAATCATACCCTCAGGCATTTCAACACCGCATAACAATCGTTTTCCTAGTTTATATTCACGAGCAGCATGGCCACTCATATACCCACGTATAACCATTTCTATTTTAAAAGGTTCACATGCATACCCTATAGCAACATTAGGATCTGGAGTCGCTATTAACCAATTAGGAACTAAATCTTCGGTATCCCTCATCATTTGAGTAGCTATCTGATTTAATATTTGACCTTTATATGGGATTCCTTTAGGCATTACTACATCAAAGGCACTCAACCTATCGGTAGCAATCATTAATAAAGTATTGTTCTCCAAAGTATATACTTCACGAACTTTTCCATGATATACTTTTTGTTGTCCTGGAAAATTAAATTGGGGATTTATAATGGTATTGCTCATATATTTATTATACAACGTAAAGTTAATAATATCAGGAGTTTACTTTTAACTTTTAAATTTAACCTGCCATACATAAACCACTTAGCTGATCCCTGTTTTTTCGTAAATAACTGAATATATGACAAATATAATCATAAAAAAAACCTCTACAAATGCAAAGGGTTTATAATCTATTAAATATATTATATTTAAGGAGTACAATTAGTGAATGTGGGTTGAGTTAATGTCCAAAATGATGCTTCATAGCTAAAACCACTACATTCACTTACATTACTAATATTCCAAGAACTCAAGTCTTGGTTAAAATAGGAAGCAAAAATAAACATATTCGACATATCAATCACATTACTCACATCCCAATTACTGATGTCTTGGTTAAAAACAGACGAACCAAACATACCACTCATATCAATCACACTACTCACATCCCAAAAAGTTATATCTTGGTTAAAAGGATTATACGCTGCAGCCGTCCCTAAAAACATACTGTTCATTTCTGTTACACTACCTACATCCCAATTACTAATATCTTGATTAAAAAAAGTAGCATTATAGAATAATCTTCCCATTGTAGTTACATTACTCACATTCCAATTGTTGATCTCTTGGTTAAAAATAGCAGAAGAAAACATACCATACATATCAGTCACTTTACTCACATCCCACGAACTTATATCTTGGTTGAAAACTGAAGAAGAAAACATAAAGCTCATATTTGTTACATTACTTACATCCCAATTTCCAATAGGTTGGTTAAAAGCTTTAGCATTATAAAACATCCCATATAAATTATTCACACTACTCAAATCCCAATTTCCAATAGGTTGATTAAAAGCATTTGTATTATCAAACATAATTTCCATATTTGTCACATTACTTACATCCCAAGAACTGATGTCTTGATTAAAAGTTTGAAGATAATAAAACATCCTATTCATATCAGTAACTTTAGTGGTAACCACTTTAGTTAGATCTTCTTGATTAGCCACCATATCTCTTAACTTAGCCTCATCTACCACTGTGTAAGTTATACCGTCTATAAGTCCCGCATCACCTGCATTTGACCATTCACAAGCCTTTATAGTTAAACCATTATTTGCTAAATAAATTGGATTATCTCCGTTACAAGCATTTGATTCATTATCAACACTATCAGTGCTACTACAAGCAACGAATAAAACTGTTAAAAATAAATAGATAAGTTTTCTCATTGTTTTACTACTATATTTAATCTCTATTCTCTATAGATTTATAGGCAGAAATTACTTTTTTAACTAATTTGTGCCGAATAACATCTTTATCATCCAAATGAATGATTCCAACCCCAACTACATCTTTTAAAATCAATAATGCTTCTTTAAGTCCTGAAAGTGTATGCCTGGGCAAATCTATTTGGCCAGGATCCCCCGTAATCATAAACTTGGCATTTTTTCCCATACGTGTTAAAAACATTTTCATTTGCGAATGAGTGGTATTTTGTGCTTCATCTAAAATAACAAAGGCATTATCAAGTGTACGCCCTCTCATAAATGCTAATGGAGCTATTTGTATCACTCCTTTTTCAATTAAAGTTTCTAACTTTTCTGCAGGTATCATATCTCTTAATGCGTCATATAAGGGCTGCATATACGGATCTAATTTTTCTTTTAAATCGCCTGGAAGAAAACCTAATTTCTCTCCTGCTTCCACTGCTGGACGAGTTAATATTATTTTTCTTACTTGTTTTTCTTTTAAGGCTTTTACAGCTAAAGCTACACCGGTATACGTTTTACCCGTACCTGCTGGTCCTACAGCAAATAACATGTCATTTTTGTACATTAATTGCACCAACTTACGTTGATTTGTAGTTTGTGGCTTTATTTTTCTTCCATTAACTCCGTGTACTAAAACTTCATTGGAATTTTCTGAGGTCTCATAATCGTCTTTACTCCTACTTAAGAAAACCCGTTCAATTACATTTTCATCTAATTTGTTATACTTTGCAAAATGATTTAGTAACATTGCAATTCTTTTATCAAACTCCTCTAAAACTTCTTCATCACCAAAGGCTTTAATTTTATTTCCCCTGGCAACTATTTTTAATTTCGGAAAAAGTTCTTTTAACTTCTCAATATTAACATTTTGTTCCCCGAAAAAATCACGCGGGCTTATTTCAGATAATTCGATTATTAGTTCATTCAAAAGCAGTACATTTAAAAATATTAATACTATACTATAAATTGTTTTTCTCTAAAACAAAAGTACAGTATTTTTACCGTTATTAGTTTAAATAAATATTAACAAAATGCCTAAAGCTATTATCACTCTAACTACTGACTTTGGTGAGAAAGACCACTTTTCCGGAGCGGTTAAAGGTGCTATTTATAGTGAATTGGAAATGATTAAAATTGTTGATATCTCGCATTCAATTTCTCCTTTTCATATTTCGGAAGCTGCATATATAATTCAAAATGCCTACAAGAATTTTCCATCTGGTAGCATTCATATCATTGGAATAGATTCTGAATTAAATCCAGAAAATAAACACATTGCCGTTTATTTAGATGAACACTATTTTATATGCGCTAACAATGGAATTATCTCTATGCTAACCTCACAGATAAATCCTGAAAAAATTGTTGAAATTAATGTCCACGATAATATAGAATCTAATTTCCCAGTTTTAGATGTTTTTGTAAAAGTAGCTTGTCACATAGCAAGAGGAGGAACTTTGGAAGTTATTGGGAAACCCATAGCTGAAATAAAAGAACTTATAGGAATAAAACCCGTGGTAAATCCTGAAAACAATCAAATAATTGGGAATGTAATTTATATCGATAATTATGGAAATGTAATCTGTAATATCAATAAATCACTTTTTGAAGAAATTGGAAAAGGAAGAAATTTTACAATTCAAGCCAGATCTATTAAATTTACAACTATTTACAACCGATATAGTGATTTTATAAACTTTGAAAACCCGAAAAGCAAGCGTGTTGAAGATGGAAAAAAACTAACATTATGGAATTCCTCTGGTTATTTAGAGTTGGCCATTTACAAAAGTAATCCAAACACAGTTGGAAGCGCATCTTCACTTTTCGGACTTAACTATAGAGATACCATTAGTATTAATTTTGAATGATGATATGTTTACAAGAATTGTGAAAATGGAATTTAAAAAAGAAAAGATACCTACCTTTCTTTTTAATTTCGAAAAAGTAAAAGAAAAAATTCGTGCTTTTGAAGGTTGTTCTTATTTAGAACTATATCAAGATAAAAATAACAGCGAAACTTTTTTCACTTACAGTAGGTGGGAAAATGATGCTGATCTAGAAAATTATAGAACTAGTGATTTATTTAAGAATATTTGGGCAACAACCAAACCAATGTTTCGTTCTAAAGCAGAAGTTTGGAGCGTTAACACTCTAAATCATTTGGGCTAATCTAGTTTTTGAGTTCATGATTAAAGCAAAAGAAAAAAATAACTTTTAAATAAAAAAAACTTTATACTATAGACCTATGTTTGCCATATTAAAAAAAGAAATCAATTCCTTTTTTTCAACCTCTGTTGGCTTTATGGTCATTGCATTTTTTTTATTGGTAAACGGTCTTCTACTTTGGTTTATTCCTGGAGAATTTAATATTTTTGACAACGGATTTGCTGATTTATCTTCCTTTTTTATAATAGCACCTTGGGTCTTATTATTTTTAATCCCAGCAATTACTATGAGGTCTTTTAGTGAAGAACAGAAAATGGGAACTTTCGAGCTTTTAATTACTAAACCGATCTCTTTAAAAAATATAGTCTTAGGAAAGTTTTTTGGAGCTGTAATTCTTATTTGTTTGGCTATTGCACCCACCTTGCTCTATATTATTACCATCGCTAAACTTGGCAACTCGATGAGTAATTGGGACATAGGAAGTACTATTGGCTCTTATATTGGTTTGTTGTTTTTAATATTAGCCTATACATCCATCGGAATATTTTCTTCTACGGTTTCAAAAAATCAGATTGTAGCTTTTATTATCGCTGTTTTTTTATGCCTTTTAATTTATTATGGCTTTAATATTTTGACCTCTCTTTTTAACATTTCATCTATTGAAATAAATAACCTAGGAATGAAAACTCATTTTGATAGCGTTGCTAGAGGTGTTTTAGATACACGTGATATTTTATATTTCTTAAGTGTTTCGACTTTGTTTTTAATTTTCACAAACATTAATTTAAGAAAAAATTAATGAAAATCAGAAAACAATTAATATATGGAATCATAGGCATTATTATAATAAATATAGTTGGAAGTTATTTTTATAAACGGTTTGATTTAACAGAAGACCAAAGATATACCTTATCAAAACCAGCAAAAGAAATCATCGCTAATATTAATGTTCCCATATTTATAGACGTTTTTTTAGAAGGAGATTTACCCTCCGAATTTAGACGATTACAAACTGAAACCAAGCAACTTCTAGAAGAGTTTGAAGCTTACAATCCTAATCTTAAATTTAAATTTGTTAACCCTTCAGAAGAAAAAGGAGATATCGAATCACTATTAAAGTTTGGTGCAAAACCTGCTCAGATAGAAATTAAACAAAACGGAAAAACAAGTGTTCAACAGGTATTTCCTTGGGCAATTGCATCTTTTAATGACAATTATATAAAAATTCCTCTATTAAAAAATCAATTAGGTGTTAATACGGAAGAGCGAGTTAACAACTCAGTTCAGAATTTAGAATATGCTTTTGCAGATGCGTTCAATCGACTCATTGAACCTAAAAAGCGTAAAATTGCTGTTTTAAAAGGAAATGGAGAATTAGAAGATAAATACATAGCTGATTTTTTTGCAACACTTCGCAATTATTATTACATCGCACCCTTTACTTTAGATTCCGTTGCTAAAAACCCTATAACAACCTTATCACAAATAAAGCAATTTGATTTGTTAGTTATTGCAAATCCAACTGAACAATTTACGGAGGAAGAAAAATACATCCTTGATCAATATTCCATGTCTGGAGGGGCTTCACTTTGGTTAATCGATGCTATTGAATTAGTTAATGATAGTGTTAGCGGAAATAATTTTGCCTTTGGGAAAGATTTAAATTTAACAGATTTTTTCTTTAAATATGGAATTAGAATCAATCCAAATCTTATTAAAGATTTATACTCCGCTCCTATTTTATTAGCAACAGGTAACGAACGTGATTCACAATACAACAAATATCCATGGTTGTATAGTCCATTATCTAATAATAGTTCGAGCCACCCGATAGTAACAAATATAGATGCGGTTAAGTTTGATTATGCGAGTAGTATTGACACCTTACCAAATTCGGTTAAAAAAACGATTTTATTAAGTTCTTCTCAAGTTTCCAAGATTGTGGGAATGCCTAAAGAAATTGATATTACGAAGGAAATAAATAAAAACTTAACAATAGTTAATGATGGACCTTCGCCAAAAGAGTTTAATGCTGGAGAAATTCCTCTTGCAGTGCTGTTAGAGGGATCGTTTAATTCAGCTTATTTAAACAGAATAAAACCATTTAAAATACCGAATAACCTCGAAGGTAGTAAGGAAACTAAAATGGTAGTCATCAGTGATGGAAGTATTATTAAAAATCAATTTCAAGGAAATAGGCCTTTAGAATTAGGTTTTGATAAATGGACTAATACCTTTTATGGAAATAAAGAATTTTTGCTGAATACTGTAAACTATTTATTAGATGATAATGGACTTATAAACATTAGAAGCAAAGATATATCAGTTCCATTTTTAGATCCTGTAAAAGTAGCTGAAAACAGATTTTTTTGGCAATGGGTTAACTTGTTGTTACCCTTAAGTTTAATAAGCCTATTTGGACTTATATTCAACTACTTAAGAAAGAAGAAATACAGTTAAATTTGTTAATAAGTTTCTTTTGAATTGAAAGGGAATAGAATACAATTTGAAATATATTTGTAATTGACGCATTAATAAATTATTGCTAAAACATACATTTTGGCACAATCATAAAAATATTAAAATGAAATTTATAGTATCTAGTTCATATTTATTAAAACAACTTCAAGTTTTAGGAGGAATTACTAACAGTAATAATACCCTTCCAATATTGGATAATTTTTTGTTTCAACTAGATCAAAACTCATTGACGGTTTCTGCATCTGATTTAGAAACTACCATTTCCTCAAAATTGGAAGTGGAAAGCAGTGAGAAAGGAACTATTTGTATTCCTGTCCGCTTATTATTGGATACTTTAAAAACATTCCCAGAACAACCTTTAACATTTACTGTTGAAGATAATAATACAATTGAAATCAGTTCTAACCACGGAAAATATGCCTTAGCGTATGCAAGTGGTGATGAGTTTCCTCAAGCGATAGAACTTCAAGACCCAAGTTCAACTTCTTTATTGGGAGATGTTTTAGCGACTGCAATTTCAAAAACTATCTTTGCAGCTGGAAATGATGATTTACGTCCTGTAATGAGTGGTGTTTTCTTTCAATTTTCTACAGAGGGCTTAACATTTGTTGCAACCGACGCACATAAATTAGTGAAATATTCTCGTGAAGATATTTCAGCTTCACAAACAGCTGAATTTATAATGCCTAAAAAACCTTTAAACTTAATAAAATCGATTTTAGCCGGAAGTGAAGAAGAGGTTACTATTGAATATAACGATTCTAATGCAAAATTCTCTTTTAACAATACTGAAATGGTATGCCGTTTAATAGATGGAAAGTATCCAAATTATGAGGCTGTTATACCAAAAGAAAATCCAAATGTTCTAAAAATTGAACGCAATCAGTTTTTAAATTCAGTACGCCGTGTTTCTATTTTTTCTAACAAAACAACACATCAAATTCGTTTAAAAATTGCTGGAGCAGAACTTAATATTTCTGCTGAAGATATCGATTATAGCAATAAAGCAGAGGAGCGTTTAACTTGTGATTATCAAGGAGATGATATGCAAATTGGATTTAATTCTCGTTTCTTAACTGAAATGCTTAACAACTTAAATAGTGACGAGGTTTCTTTAGAAATGTCCATGCCAAATCGTGCGGGAATTTTAACTCCTATTGATGGATTAGACGAGGGAGAATTAATAACGATGTTAGTGATGCCAGTAATGCTTAACAACTAAAGTTTATAACTAAGCTGAAACCCTAAATATTGTTATTACTAACCTTTCTTAGGTAAATTAATCTAACTAAATTTCTATAGAACAATTATTACTTTAGTTGTATAATATATTTACCTTTTATTTTCTGACTTTTCATTGCGATAGGTATTTTTAAATTTTTGGTTTATTACAAAACGTAAACTATTTAAGATTCCTGACTTACTTCGAAAACCTCGGCTTAAGTAGCAATGAATTATGTATTTTTGCGTCCATGATTAATCAAAATACTATTGTCGCTTTAGCGACTCCATCTGGAGCCGGAGCTATTGCAATTATTCGACTTTCTGGTAAAAATGCCATAACTATAGCTACTGAAGTTTTTAATTCTATAAGTGGAAAAGAGCTATTAAAACAAAAATCTCATACGGTCCATTTGGGAAATATTGTTGATGGTAATAGAATTATTGATCAAGTATTAGCTACTATTTTTAAGAATCCTAACTCCTATACAGGAGAAAATGTAGTAGAGTTTTCTTGTCATGGAAGTTCTTATATTCAACAAGAAATTATCCAATTATTACTTCGAAAAGGATGCAGAATGGCTACTGCTGGTGAGTTTACGCTTCAAGCTTTTTTAAATGGTAAAATGGATTTAAGCCAGGCAGAAGCAGTTGCAGATTTAATTGCTAGTGATTCAAAAGCATCACATCAATTAGCCATACAACAAATGCGAGGCGGTTTTTCTACAGAAATTGAAGAACTTAGAATTCAGTTATTAAATTTCGCATCATTAATAGAACTAGAATTAGATTTTTCTGAAGAGGATGTGGAATTTGCTAATAGGGAAGAATTTCAAAAATTGATTAAAAAAATAACCATTTTATTAAAAAAATTAATCGATTCATTTGCTACAGGGAATGTTTTAAAAAATGGAATTCCGGTTGCCATAGTGGGCCGTCCAAATTCAGGAAAGTCAACACTTTTAAATTCTTTATTAAATGAAGAAAGAGCTATAGTAAGTAATATAGCTGGAACAACAAGAGATACCATTGAAGATGAAATTACTATAGGAGGTATTCGTTTTCGTTTTATTGATACTGCTGGATTAAGAGAAACGACTGACGAAATTGAAAAAATAGGTGTCGAGCGTGCATTAGAAAAGTTAGAAAAGTCTTCGATTTATATTTATTTATTTGATAGTACAGAAATGAGTGTTCTAGAAGTAAAAAAAGAACTTGATGGCTTCACTACTAATTCTAAACAACTTATTGTAGCCAATAAAATAGATAAAGCATCAAAAGAAGAATTATCTGCCATCAATAATAGTGATTTACCTTTCTTAACTATTTCAGCGAAAAGTAAAGATAGCTTGGATGTATTGAGCGATTCTCTTCTGAATATTGCAGGAATTGAAGCCTTAGATTCAAATCAATTAATGGTCACTAACTCCAGACATTACGATGTGTTAATAAAATCTTTAGAAGAAATCTCTAAGGTGCAAGAAGGTATTGACAAACATCTTACTGGCGATTTATTAGCTATCGATTTAAGACAAGCTTTATATTACTTAGGAGAGATTACCGGCAAAGTAAGCAATGACGATTTATTAGGTAATATTTTTGCAAACTTCTGTATCGGAAAGTGATCAAAACAAACTAAAATTAATAAACACAAGATCATCTTTAACTTGATTGTATAAATTAGAATGCGCTTACTAAAATTAAACCTATAAAATCATTCCAGCTGCAACGGTTTCATGGGTAGTATCGTCAATTAAAACAAAACTACCTGTTACTCTATTATCTCTATATTCATCTACCATAAGGGGTCTTGTAGTTCTTATTTTAACACGAGCTATATCATTCATATTTAAGTTTTTATCCTCCTCTTCACGACGGTATGTATTGATGTCTATTTTATACATAACGTCCTTAATCATAGCCTTTTGCTCATTGGAAGTATGCAAGATGGTATATTTTGCTTTTGGACTGGCTGAATTATTATTTAACCAACACAACATGGTGTCAAATTCTTGAACAGCTTTTGGCTGGTTAGTTGTTTTTACGATCATATCTCCCCTACCAACATCAATATCATTTTCCAAAGTAATGGATACAGACATTGGAGCATAAGCTTCTTTTAAACTACCTTCATATGTATCTATTGATTTAATGGTAGCTGTAAAACCAGATGGCATAACAGTTACCTTATCACCGGGTCTAAAGATTCCGCTTGCTACTCTTCCAGCATAGCCTCTGTAATCTATAAAGCCATCTCTTTGAGGACGCAAAACAGTTTGAACCGGAAAGCGCGCATCTGTTTTATTAATGTCACTACTTATATGTAAATTTTCTAAGGTATTTAATAATGGAGCTCCTTGATACCAATCCATATGTTTAGACCTATTAACAACATTATCTCCATCCAAAGCACTTATAGGAATAAAACGAATGTCCTTTGCATATAATTTAGAAGAAAACTCTTCAAATTGAATATTAATTTTATTGTAAATTTCTTCAGAATAACCAACTAAATCCATTTTATTAATACAAACAATTACATGTGGTATCTGTAATAATGAAGCTATAAAAGCATGCCTTTTAGTTTGTTCAATCACTCCATGACGCGAATCTATTAAAATAATTGCAACATTAGCAGTAGAAGCTCCAGTAACCATATTTCTAGTATACTGAATGTGCCCTGGTGTATCTGCAATAATAAATTTTCGCTTGGGTGTGGTAAAATATCTGTAAGCAACATCAATAGTTATTCCTTGCTCTCGTTCATCCTTAAGTCCATCTGTAAATAATGCAAGATCTATTCCTTTATGTCCTTTTCGTTTACTTGTAGTAGCTACTGCCTCTAATTGATCTTCAAATATTGCCTTACTATCATACAACAACCTTCCAATAAGTGTGCTTTTTCCATCATCAACACTACCAGCAGTTGTAAAACGTAATAATTGATTATTATCTATTTGCATAAATTGTCTAGTTTTAAAAATAACCTTCTCTTTTTCTATCTTCCATAGCAGTTTCACTTCTCTTATCATCAGTCCGATTTCCTCTTTCTGTTTGCTTAATAGCTGCAACTTCTGCAACAATTTTTTCAAGAGTATCTGCTTCTGATTCCATTCCGCCTGTAATTGTAATATCCCCTAAAGTTCTAAATCGTATTTTTAAGTTTTTAACTTCTTCATCATCATTTAATTTCAGAAACTTGGAAAAAGGAATCCAAGAATTGTTTCTCCATACCATATCTCTTTGGTGTGCTATATAAAGAGATGGAATATCGATTTTTTCTCTTTTAATATAATTCCAAACATCCATTTCGGTCCAATTACTAATTGGAAAGGCTCTAAAATGCTCTCCTTCAGAATGTTTTCCGTTTAAAATATTCCATAATTCAGGACGCTGATTTTTAGGGTCCCATTGCCCAAAATCATCTCTATGAGAAAAAAACCGTTCTTTTGCTCTTGCCTTTTCTTCGTCTCTTCTACCTCCACCTATAGCGCAATCGATTTTGTATTCTTCTATGGTATCTAAAAGAGTGGTTATTTGCAATACATTACGAGTAGCATTTTTCCCTCTTTCTTCTACTACTCTTCCTTTATCAATAGATTTTTGAACAGATCCAATAATCAATTGAACTCCAAATTTATTTACTAAATCATCTCTAAACTGAATAGCTTCAGGAAAATTATGTCCTGTGTCTACGTGCAGAAATTGAAAAGGAATATTTGAAGGATAAAATGCTTTTTTTGCTAAATGAGCTACTAAGATGGAATCTTTACCTCCAGAAAATAATAAAACTGGGTTCCGAAATTGAGCCCAAACTTCTCTCAGAATATAAATTGCTTCCGATTCTAATTCATCTAGGTAATTTAAATAATACTTTTTCATCGTATAGATTTTTCCAATTTGGTTTCTATTATATTCAAAATCATCTTTACAGCTTCATTAACAGTTGATTTTGTTGTATCAATTCTTAAATTAGGATTCTCTGGCCTTTCATAAGGGGCAGTAATTCCTGTAAAATCATTTATTAACCCTTTTTTTGCTTTCCCATACAATCCTTTTGTATCTCTTCGTATGCATTCTTCAAGAGGAGTATCTACAAATATTTCAACAAAATTAATACCCTTAACTTTATTTTTTACCAGCATTCTGTCTTTTTTGTAAGGTGAAACAAAGGCAGATAAAACAACCAAACCAGCTTCTATTAAAAGGCTTGACACTTCAGCGATGCGTCTGATGTTTTCAGATCTATCTTCTGGAGAAAAGGTTAAATCCCCATTTAAACCCTGTCTAACATTATCTCCATCTAATAAGTAAGTATGGATGCTATTATCGTTTAATTTACACTCTAGAGCATTGGCAATTGTAGACTTTCCAGATCCAGATAAACCAGTAAACCAAATTAAAAAAGAAGTATGATTATTTAATTTGTTACGCTGCTTCTTTGTTATATGGAATTCATGACTTTTAATATTTTTATTCATGTGCTAAATTTTAATATTATTATTTAAATAGCCAAATGGAATCTTTAACCAAAAACGTTCGTGCAAATAATAAAGAATAAATTTACTGATTAACTCTAATAAAGCAATAAAAAGAGCGGCTTCATTAAAATTATTTAAAACTGTACCAGTGATAATAAATGTAGTGGTTGTACCGACTATTCTCCAGGATACTGTTTTAATTAATGATTTTTTCTTTGAAACATTATTTAAAATAGTAAAAAATTGCCAGATACGCTCATGTGAATAATAAATTAGTAGTTTTAGAATAAATTCAATAGCACCAATTTTAACAGCATTTTCAAAACTACAATTACCATGTAAGCAGGTAATTAATAGTACTATTAAAAAAATATCTGTAGTAGCTATAAATCGCCATGAAATCCCTTTAATAATACTTCTTAAATGGGATTCTTTACTTTTCATGACTATTAAACTGATACTAAGAAATTTGGATTTAATAGGTTTTTTTTATTATATCTTAAAGGAAGTTTGGTGTTGTTATCTATAACATTAACACCTACCGCTTGACAAATTGCTTGACCAGCAGCAGTATCCCATTCCATAGTTGGTGCAAATCTTGGATATACATCGGCTGTTCCTTCTGCAACTAAACAAAATTTCAAAGAACTTCCTTTTGAAACAATTTCAGTTTTTATTTTCTTTTCGACTTTTGATATAAACTTTTTAGTAGCTTCATTTAAATGAGAACGACTACCTACAATTCGAATAAGTTGATTATTATTAACTGAAGGTTTAATTTCGATTGAATTTTTAAAAATAGAATCTATAGAAACTTTTTCATTTACTAATTCTATTTTATAAGATTTTGATGCATCGTCCAAAGTATAGTATAAAGTTTTTGAAACTGGAACATATATAACTCCCAATAATGGGTTTCCATTTTTAATCAACGCAATATTAACAGTAAATTCTCCATTGCGTTTTATAAACTCTTTAGTGCCATCTAATGGATCTACTATCCAGCAATATTCCCAATCTTTACGTTGAGAGTAATCAAGTTGCATATTTTCTTCACTTATAATTGGAATACTTGTATCAATAAGATAGTTATTAATAACATTATTAGCGTTTTTATCAGCTTGAGTAAGTGGAGATTTGTCTTCTTTAAATTCTACATCTATTTTCTTTGCATAAACTTCCATTATTGTGCTACCTGCAGCAATAGATGCTTGAATTGCAATACTTAATAAATTTTTCATTTTGGAATAAGTTTATAAATCAAAATTACAAAAAATAATATGCAAAAACATTCTTATTATTATTACAAAATAATTCAAACACTATTATTTTGTAATTGTTGACCAATATTATAAAAAACAATATCATAAATAAACTATAAAATATTTTAAAAGAATAGTATTTAATTTATTTTTACAAATTATTGAACTCTTATGAAACATATTTATATTTTATTAATTACAACATTCACATTAATTTCTTGTGATTCAAATAGTGATTTTTATACCATAGAAGGTAATGCTATTGGTTTTGAAGATGGTACTACTATTTTTGTAAATACCATTACTACCAATAATCAACCAAAAGTAATAGACACTCTTGTTGTTAATTCAGGTACTTTTAAGGGAGTATATCCAAAAAGCGAAGTACTTTCCATTAATTTACTCCAGGTTGAAAATATAAAAGCAACTATTTTATATTTTCCTGAAAATAGCAATCTTAAAGCTACAATATATAAAGATAGTATACAATCATCTTTTATTGTAGGTAGTCAGCAAAATGATTCCTATAAGGAGTTTATGGATCAGTTGAAAAGATTTAACAAAGTGAAAATTAAAAAAAGCGAACTATTTAAACAAGCTCGTAGAGAACAAGATGGAATTGCAGCAAAGGATCTTCAAAGTGAAATTCAAGATATTTCAGTTGCAGAAAATGACTATAAAATTCAATTTGTTTCTGATAATCCAAATTCGTTATTTTCAGTTTTATTATTAACAGAATTAGTAAACAAAAAAGAAATCTCAAGTACAGATGCAAGTAATATAATAAATAAATACAGTCCAAAAATTGCTGCAACTCCTAGTTCTAAATCTCTTAATATCAAGATTCAGTCTATGAAAAAGGCAGACATAGGTGGAGTAGCTCCCAATTTCTCTGCACCAAGCCCAGATGGAAATCAATTGGCTTTGAATAATGTTTTAGGAAAATATACAATTATAGATTTTTGGGCATCATGGTGTAAACCTTGTAGAAGAGAAAACCCGAATGTAGTAAAGGTTTATAAGGAGTATCATGATAAAGGATTAAATATTATAAGCGTTTCTTTAGATAAAGCTGGACAAAAAGAAAGATGGATTAAAGCAATTGAAGCTGATAAAATGAATTGGGAACATGTTTCCAACTTAAAAGGATGGAACGATCCCATAGCGAAAATGTATAACGTACGTTCAATACCCGCTACTTTTCTTTTAGATGAAAATGGTACTATTATTGCAAAAAACTTAAGAGGAGCTGCCTTAGGAACAAAAATCGCTACATTATTAGGTGAATAATTAATTAAGTAAAAAACTTACATTAACTTTTGTTACAACTTCTATCTCACCAACCGCAATGGTTTGTTGTTCCATTCCAGAAGTATCAGAGCTCATCATCATATTTTTTCTATTAACTTGAACTGGATAGTTTGTGTTATTAAATTCAGTAATTAAAACGGCTTTTCCTATACTTTGATTAAGCACTTTGGTATATTCTTCAGCTTTCATTTTAGCATTTTGCATTGCTTTAATTCTCGCCTGTGATTTCAATTCATTAATTTTAGAAGTAGAAAATGAAATGCCATCAATCCTATTAATACCTCTTTCCATTAATCCATTCATTAAAGACTCATAAATTTTTAAATCTTTTAGATAAATAGAAACAGACTGATTTGCTAGATAATTATAAGTTTTGGTTTGGTAATCGTAATTCTTGTTCAACCTTACAAACTCAGTTTGCACCTGTTTATCTGCAATATTCATGCTTTTTATAAAAGCTAAAACATCATTTATTATAAAATCATTCTTTTGTTTCAACTCTTTTGGATTTTGCCCTTTATGTTCAACCTGCACTTTGATAGTAACTTCATCTGGTGTCACTTTAACAATACCCTCTCCCATAACATCAATTGTTGGCTGTATGGTTGTTGTATGTATATTATTTTGTGACATTGCTAAATTGCCCAATAAAATTATTAAAATAAATAGAATTTTTTTCATAATTATTAGATTTATATTTTTTTAAGTTTAATTAAAAGAAATAGCAGCAATAATGGTACCGCTAATAAAGCTATGATCCATAATTGAGTATTCAACAATGAGGGTGCAAATAAAATAGTTAATACATAACCTGCTAAAGCTCCTCCAAAGTGAGCATCGTGGCCAATATTACCTAAACTCTTTTTCATTCCATAAATAGAATATAACAAATATAAAATACCAAAAACCCAAGCAGGAATTGGAATGGGTATAAAAAACAAATATAAACTCATATTTGGATAAAATAAGATCGCAGAATATAAGATACCAGATACGGCTCCACTTGCACCAATTGCACTATAATTGTATTCATTTTTATGAAAATAAAAAGATAATAAATTACCTACTAACAAACTCGCGATGTAGATTAAAATAAACTTCACATAACCGATAGAGCTTATAACTACATCTGCAAAAAAGTAAAGGGTCATCATGTTAAACAACAAATGAGAAAAGTCTAAATGTAAAAAACCAGAACTGATCATTCTATATTGCTCTCCCTTTCTAATTCCTCCTATATTAAACTTATATTTTTCAAAAAAAGAAAAATCTTTAAATCCTTTAAGCGATATAATAACATTCGCAGCTATAATTGCTAATGTTGCCATGTTAATATTTTCCATATAATTTCTTTTACAATAAGACGATAAAATTAGTTAGTTTTGCTTTAAATTATACTATGCAACTACTAATTTATATTTTAATTTATCCATTTTTATGGTTTCTTTCCATATTGCCTACCAGATTACTTTATTCATTCTCTACATTTATATTCTATTGGGTCTATTATGTGTTCGGATATAGAAAAAAAATAGTCAATGATAATTTAAATCTTTGTTTTCCTAAAAAATCTAAAAGAGAAATAAAAACTATCGAAAAAAAATTCTACCGCCATATGTGTGATATGCTTATTGAATCTATCAAATCAATCAGTATTTCTGAAGCTGAAATGAAAAGAAGATTTAAGTTTACTAACATAGAAGAAATTCATAAAATTGAAAAAGCCCATAAAAGTGTTATGCTAATGTGTGCTCATTATGGCAGTTGGGAATGGATATTTATCATTCAAAAACATGTTAACCATAATGGATATGCTATTTACAAAAGAATTGAAAACAAATATTTTGATAGACTAATCAGAAAAATAAGAGCCAGGTATAATACCTATTTAATTACCAATAAAGAAACCATGCCTACATTAAGGCAACACAAAGCAGATGGAATTAAAGCAATTTATGGTTTTCTTTCCGATCAATCACCTAAAGTAGAAAGTTCTTATCATTGGAAAGAATTCATGAATATTAAAGTACCTGTTCACACAGGTGCAGAAAAACTTTCCAAAGAATTGGATATGGGAGTTGTATTTTTTAAAACCAAAAAAGTAAAAAGAGGATATTACGAAACAACATTTAAAACTATTACATTAAATCCCAGTGAATATGATGATTATCAAATTACAGATATGTTTATTAGCTATTTGGAGGAATTAATTAATGAAGCTCCAGAATATTATCTATGGACGCATAAACGTTGGAAACATAAAGACAAAGTACCTAAAGATTTTCAATAATTAAAACTAGAATTATAAATTTGCAATTAATTTAATCTCACTAATAATTTTATCTGCTAAATTATCGGCTTCTTCTTGGGATTTTGCTTCGGTATATATTCTAATAATGGGTTCTGTATTCGATTTTCTTAAATGAACCCAATTATCGTCAAAGTCTATTTTCACTCCATCGATGTTATTTATTTCTTCATCAGCATATTTTACTTCCATACCTTTTAAAAGCTTGTCAACATCTAATTGTGGTGTCAATTGAATTTTTTTCTTACTCATAAAATAAGAGGTATAGGTTTTTCTTAGCGCACTAACCGAAATTCTTAAATCTGCTAAATAACTTAAAAACAAAGCTATTCCAACTAAACTATCTCTTCCGTAATGAAGTTCAGGATAAATTATGCCTCCATTACCTTCACCACCTATCACAGCATTCGTTTCTTTCATTTTAACGACAACGTTTACCTCTCCTACTGCACTAGCTGTATAATTTCCATTTCTTTTTTCAGTAATATCACGCAAAGCTCTAGAAGACGACATGTTAGAAACGGTATTTCCTGGAGTATGCTGCAAAACGTAATCTGCAACAGCAACTAAGGTATATTCTTCTCCAAACATGCCTCCATTTTCATCAACAAAAGCCAAACGATCCACATCTGGATCTACTACAATACCAAAGTCTGCACGTACATCGACTACCATTTTCATTAAATCACCTAAATGTTCTTTTAATGGCTCAGGATTGTGCGGAAATTCTCCAGTTGGATCACAATATAATTTTACTGGCTCAACTCCTAAAGCTTCTAATAAAGCTGGAACTGCGATTCCTCCTGTAGAATTTACACCATCAACTACCACTTTAAATTTTGCCTTTTTAATAGCTTCTACATCTACTAATGGAAGGTCTAAAATTTCATCAATATGCAAATCGATATATGCTTGATTGCTCGTTATTTTTCCTAAGTCATCTACTTCAGAAAAATTAATATTTTCATTCTCAGCAATGTCCAGGATTTTTTGTCCTTCTTTAGCATCTAAAAATTCTCCTTTATGGTTTAACAACTTTAAAGCATTCCATTGTTTTGGATTATGACTTGCAGTTAATATAATTCCTCCATCTGCATTTTCTAGCATTACGGCTACCTCAACAGTCGGTGTTGTAGATAAATCTAAATCTACCACATGAATACCCAATCCAATTAGTGTATTCATTACTAATTGTTGCATCATATTTCCAGAAATTCGAGCATCTCTTCCAACAACAACTTTATAGTTGTTTTTTTCTCTTTGCTGTTTCACCCAACTGCCATATGCAGCTGCATATTTAACTGCATCTATGGGAGTTAAATTTTCTCCTTGAAATCCGCCAATGGTCCCCCTAATACCTGAAATAGATTTAATTAATGTCATTTTTATTTGAATTTTTTTCAAAGATACTTTTAAAATTATAAAAACTTAATAAGCATTTTGTAATTTATGTAGATGGACTTAATTAGATAACAATACAATAATGATGATTGGTAAAATCCTAACTTCATAATAAAGTAAAATTTTTTATATGTATTATTAGGAATAGTTGTTTTGAAACATTTTATTTTATGTTATATTACAGAAAAATAATTGTGAATATAATCATGAAAAAAATACTGATATTTGCTTTATCTATCTTATTAATTTCCGGATTTTTATCTTCTTGTAAAGAACATAAAAAAACAAAAAAGAATACCTTTATTAATGTAAGGGTTCTCACTATAGAATCGGTATCTACAGGTAAGAAAATAGAATATAGTGGTAATATACTGCCATACAAAACCATTAAGCAAGGTTTTATGGTTTCTGGGAAAATTCAAAGTGTATCTGCTGAAAATGGAGATTATATAAAACAAGGTAAGATAATCGCAACTCTCGATCCAACAGATTATCAGTTTGCTTTAGATGCTGCACTAGCCCAATTCGATGATGCCGCGAAAGAATATGTAAGGCTCAAAAACATGTATGAAAAAGGTAGTTTAACTCCGTCAGATTATGATAAGGTAACAGCAGCTGCAGAGGAGGCTGAGGCAAACTATAACTTCAAGAAGAGTCAACTAAATGACACAAAATTATATGCAGCACATTCGGGATATGTTGTATCTGAGGGAGTTCAGCCAGGAGAGGTAATTTCGCAGGGTATGCCATTATTTGAAATTGTGTATACAGACACCGTTTATGCCGAAGCAAGTATACCAGAACAAGAAATAAATTTTTTTTTCGAAAATATGATTGTTGAACTTTATGCACCTGCATTAAATAAATATTATTTTGGGACGATTGAACAAATAGAAGCGGTTGCAGATAAAGCTTCCAGATCTTTTCCTGTAAAAGCAAAAGTTGTAAATGTTGATAATCTTTTGAAACCCGGTATGATCGCATTTATGAATGTAGAATTTAGAGAATTAGAAACAGTAATATCAATTCCAGCCGAGTCTGTAGTAACTGATGCAAATGGTCATAAGTATGTATTTACTGTGAAAAATGATACAGTAATCAACAAACAACGAGTAAGAAGTGGTATTGCAATAGATTCTAATGTCCAAATACTAAACGGATTAGAATCTGGTGATATAATAGTTATAGAAGGACAGACTAAATTATACCGAGGAGCTAAAGTTAAAATCATTAATTAATATTTACTGAGACTTAAATCCTATGAACATAATCAAGTCATCTCTTAAGCATCATCAGATATCATTAATATCTATCCTCATTATTTTTATTGCTGGGATTTATTCATTAAACACAATGTCTCGTCGTGACTCTCCAGAAATTACAGTAAGACAAGCATTGATAGTATGTTATTATCCTGGGGCTAAGGCTGTGCAAGTTGAAGAGCAGGTAACCAAACAAATTGAAGATAAACTTTTTTCATATGCAGAGGTAAAAAAAGAAAAGACCTATTCAAACTCTTATGATAATAAGGTAGTTTTAACAGTAACTCTGGAAGATTGGGTGAAAACCCCAGATCTTTTTTGGGAACGTCTGGGACAGGGCTTAAATCAGTTATCGAATACTAAATTGCCAGACGGAGTAGTAGGACCCTTTGTTAATTCTGATTTTGGTGATACAGTGGCTATGCTAATAGGAGTTGAATCAGAAAAAAGTTCCTACAGTGAAATTCAGGAATACATTGGAATTCTAGAAAATTCAATTCGCCGTATCCCTGCTACTTCAAAAATAGATAAGCTGGGATACTGGTCTGATGAGATACAGGTAACCGCTAGTTCTGCTAAATTAGCTCTATATAATATTCAGATAAATCAAGTAATCAATATACTTAAAAGCCAGAATACAATAAAATATGCTGGATATATCGAGTCAGATTATTCTAAAATAAATCTACATACAACGGGTCTTTTTAAAGAAATTGATCAGATTAAAAATCAACAAATTGGTGAAACAAAAGAAGGATCAATAATACGCTTAAAGGATATTGCTACTATAGAAAGGAAACGGCAAGATCCAACTAAATACATCCGTATAAATGGCAAAGAAAGCAACACCATGTTGCTTTCTTTACAAGCGGAAAGTGGGTATAATATTGTTGATTATGGTAAGGAAGTAGATAGGGTAATTACAGAATCTAAGAAATTACTACCATCTGATTTAAATATCACCATAATTAATAACCAGCCTGAAACTGTAAAAGAAGCAGTCAATGATTTTTTAAGAGAATTTATAATAGCTGTAGTTGCGGTAATCTTAGTGATAATGTTATTATTACCGTTTCGAGTAGCGATGATTGCATCATTTGCAATACCTATTTCAGTTGGTATGACGTTTTCATTTTTAAATCTTTTTGGATTTGAATTACAGCAGGTATCATTAGCAGCATTAATTGTTGTTTTAGGAATGGTAGTTGATGACGCAGTTGTAGTAATTGATAATTATATATCAAAACTTGATGCAGGAATGAAAAGGTTTGATGCAGCATGGAAAGCGGCTTCTGAATTTTCCATGCCTATGATTTCTTCTGCCCTAACTATTATAGCAGCATTTTTACCTTTAATTTTTCTTTTAACTGGAGATACAGGAGAATTCATAAAATCACTTCCCATTACCATTGCAATAGCAACCTCATGTTCTTTAATTGTAGCATTTTTTCTTACACCATTTCTAGCTTTTCTTTTCATTAAAAAAGGGCTTAAAAAAGATGAAAAGGAAGAAGAAAATAAAAAAAAGAAATTCTCTTTGCTTAATGTTACACAAAAGTATTTTGATAAGTTAATAAACTTCTCAATGGAGTATAAAAAAATAACTCTTTTTATTGGTCTTGCAGTAATACTTCTAGGGGTGTTTTTTGTGAAGTTTCCCAAGCAGAATTTCTTTCCAAATGCGCAGAGAAGTCAGTTTGTTATTCAGGTTGTGGAACCCATGGATACAAAACTTGAGATTACAAATAGAGATATTAAAAAGATTGAGGAAATTCTAAAGAAAGATTCGTCAATAACATCATTTTCAACCTTTGTAGGTACATCCGCACCAAGAGTTTATTACAGTTTTTCTCCTGTTTTTCCGCAAGAAAGTTATGGTATGATACTTGTAAATACTGAAAGCACAAAACATACGGTTTCATTATCTGCTAAATATCGGGATGATCTACAAAATCTTCTTCCCAATGCTCAGGTAGATGTAATGGAGTTTTCTCAGGGAGTTCCTGTTGTATCTGCTGTTGAAGTTAGAATTTCTGGTGATAATCACAATGAGCTCAAAAGAATTGGAGAAAGCGTAAAGAAAGTTATGAGAAATACGGAAGGAACTAGACTTGTCGTAGAAGATTTCAAGAATAACTTTTTTATTGATGTTAATGTAAATGAAATCATTGCGAACCAAACAGGTTATACTACAGAAATTATTGCAGATCTCTTAGCAGCAGGTTTCTATGGTGCACCTTTGTCAACTTTTTGGGAGGGAGACGATCCCATACCAATAACATTTATGTTTGATAAAAAGTCCAGAGAAAATTATAATGATATTATGAATACATACCTGGGTTCGCCAATTACAGGTCAATATAATACATTAAGAACAATGGCAGAAATTGCTCCAAAATGGCAATTTGGTATGTTGACGAGGAGAAATGGTATTCCTACTTTAACAGTTGGGTCTAAATTTAAAAACGGTTACTTATCTTCAGATATTCAGGCTGCAATAGAACCTTCCATAGATACCATTCATTTAAAACCGGGTTACCAAATGGATTATGGTGGTGTCGTTGAAAGTAAAAACAAAACCTTTGGAGAAATGGTAATGGCATTGATCATAAGCATAGTGATTATTTTTATTATTTTACTATTTGTTTTTAAAGATATCAAGCGACCATTGATAATAATGATTTCAATACCTCTAACATTATTTGGGTCAATGCTCGGCCTAATAATCACAGGCAACGTATTTAGTTTTACTGCTTTTGTAGGTCTAATTGCATTGTGCGGAATTGTTATACGAAATGGAGTTATAATGGTTGAATATAGTGATGAACTTTTTGAAACTGAAGGTTTATCTAGAAATGATGCTGCGCGTGAATCTGCCAAAAGAAGATTGAGACCAATATTTTTAACTACAATGGCTGCAGCCATAGGAGTAGTTCCAATGATAGTAATGAAAGATCCAATGTGGGCTCCACTAGCTAGTGTTTTTGCATTTGGAATAGTATTCTCAATGGTAATTAATTTTATGGTTTTACCAGTATTTTACGCATGGTTTATAAAATCATCAAAAAGTATTGAAAATAAATAAGACACTCTTTATGAATTCAATTTTGAAAATATATTTACTAATTATCTTTTTTAGTTTTTCTGCAAACCTAACCTCCCAAGTAATAGGTAAATTAACGCTGGATGAGGCATTAGAAATGGCTCTGAACGAAAATAAACTAATAAAAATATCTCAACAACGCATCCTAGGTAGTGAGGGAAAGCTCAGTGAAATGAAAAGTAATTATTTTCCCAGAATTGAAATACAAAGTGTTGGTGCATACAATAGTGACCCAAACTTATACATTAATAAAGGTGATTTAAATGGTCTATATAATCAGCTTTTGAATGATGGGATTATTACTGAGGCTGCTGATGATTATTTAATCAATAACTACCCACTTCCTTCACGAAAAGTTACTATTTTGGGGGGTAATAATTTTGCAGTAAAATCAAATGCTGCTATTTATCAACCTATAACTCAGCTTACATCAATTAACACGGGGAGGAAAGTTGCAGAGTTAGATGTTGAGATAAGTAAATTACAATATGATGGTGTAAAATCAAAAATACGACTTGGTGTAAAAGAATTGTTTTATGGAATCCTGATTCAGGATGCAAAAGTTAATGAAGCGCTACAAGAAGTTGAATATAAAAAATCTGAATATCAAGATGCTAACAATGCTTATGAAGCAGGAAAGTTATTATACCTCTATGTTACCTCTGCCAAAGCAGAGGTTTTTGAAGCAGCGCAAGATTTATTATATGAAGAGAATCTAAAAGACCAATACATCTCCTCCTTTAACCAGTTAATAGGTGCTCAATATTCTTATCAACCAGATTTAGAATTACCAATTCTAGAATTTCAACCTGTTGGAGAAATACAAGAATATTATACACAAGGTTCTGAAAAAAATTATGGACTAAAAATTGCACATGCAGACCTTGATAAATCGGAATTGGGAATCACTGCTGCCAAGAAAGCATTCATTCCAGAGTTGTCCTTTTTTGCCCAGTATTATTATAATTACGGGATACCCTTATATGCAAACCAATATTTACTTATGGGATTGAATTTCCAATGGACTTTAATTGATTTTGGTGAACGCGCATCTATTGTAAAACAAAGAAATGCTATCTACAATGAAGCTTTGGATAACCTAGAATACAAAATACTTACATTACAAGGTGAAATACAACAGGCCTATAAAAACATTAGTTATGCCAAATCTTTAATATTAACAGCTGAAAAGGCGTACGAAGCACGAGAGGAAGAGCTTATTCTTACCATAAATGCTGTTGAAGCTGGAGAAGAATTATCATCAATGATGTTTAAAGCAAAGGCAGATATGTCTGGTGCAAAAGCCGATAAACTAGCCGCAGAATTAAACTATCAAATAGCAGTGGCTAAATTAAATAGTTTGGTGGGTGAATAAGAGTTGGTCCTCTACATTAAAGACAGATTAGAATTAATAATAAGAATTCGTAAATGAATTACCTTGCTCATATTTACCTTTCCAACGAAAATAAAGAGATTACAATTGGTAACTTTATTGCAGATGGTATAAAAGGTAAAACATATACTGAATTTCCAAAAGAAATTCAAAAAGGAATCCTATTGCATAGAGAAATAGATAGTTTTACAGACTTCCATCCTACTGTTAGATTAAGCACTAAAAGGTTGCACAAAAATTATGGTCATTACAGCGGAGTTATTGTTGACATTTTATATGATCATTTTTTAGCAAAAAACTGGAATAATTATCACGAGCAATCTTTAGAAGCGTTCATTGAAAATTTCTATGAATTATTGCGTAATAGCTTTAATATCTTAACTCCAAAAATTAAAAGAATGATGCCCTATATGATTGCGGATAATTGGCTTCTTAGTTATGCAACAGTTAAAGGAATTGGTAAGATATTAGTAAAAATGAATACACGTACCAATAATAAATCTAAAATGAATTTTGCAGTTTTGGAATTAGAAGAATATTACGAAGAATTTGAAAATGAATTCACCTCTTTTTTTGAAGAATTAAGAGTTTTTTCTAATCATAAAATATTAGAATTAAAAAATTTATGAAAAAATTAATTATCCTATTACTATCCATACTTATCTTTTCTTGCAAACAAGAAAATAAAAAAATAGCAGTTGAACAAAATTTAACTTTAGAAAACGGTAAAAAAGAAATTGTAAAAGAAAGCGTTATTGTAGATAGTGCAATGGTCGTTTCTGCCAAAGAAGAAGCTTCAAAAATTGGAATCCAAATACTTAAAAAAGGCGGGAATGCTTTTGATGCTATGGTTGCAACTGAACTTGCCTTAGCAGTTTCATTTCCAGTAGCTGGGAATATTGCTGGTGGAGGATTTATGATATACAGAACAAAAGAGGGAGAAATCGGAGCACTTGATTATAGAGAAAAAGCTCCAATCCGTGCTTCTAGAAATATGTATTTAGATGAAAACGGTGATTTTACATCCAATAAAAGTAAAGTAGGTGCTCTAGCAGTAGGAGTTCCAGGTACCATTGCTGGTATTTTTGCTGTTCATAAAAAACTGGGTTCTTTACCCATTGAACAAATTATAGCACCCGTTATAGCGTTAGCTACCAATGGATATCTCGTTACTGAACAACAAGCAAAGAGAATTACTTATTTTAAAGAGTCTTTTCTTAAAACAAATAATAGTGAATCGTTATACACAAGAGAATACAATACTGGAGATACCATAAAAAATATAGCCTTAGCAAATACCTTGAAAAGGATTTCAGAAAATGGTAGGTCTGAATTTTATCAAGGAGAAACCGGAAAAGCTATGGTAGATTTTTTACAATCTAAAAATGGAATTTTAACCATGGATGACTTAAATGCATATAAGGCAGAATGGAGAGCTCCTATTGTTTTTAATTATAAAGATTTAAGAATTATTTCCATGTCTCCTCCTTCAAGTGGTGGTATTTGTTTAGCTCAAATATTGAAGTTTATTGAACCTTATCCAATAAAGTCTTATGGACATAATAGCACCAAAACAATACAAGTTTTAACAGAAGCTGAGCGAAGGGCCTATGCCGATAGAAGCTTTTATTTAGGAGATCCTGATTTTATTGATATACCTGTAGATGAATTGATAAGTGATCGATACTTAAAAGTTCGAATGGATAATTTTTCTTTTGACAAAGCTACATCTTCAGATAGTTTGAGTTATGGAATCATTCCTGGATTTGAGAGTGATGAAACAACACACTATTCAATTGTAGATAACTTTGGGAATGCAATTGCTGTAACCACAACATTAAATGCTGCCTTTGGCTCTAAGCTGTATTCCAATAAATTAGGGTTTTTCTTTAATAATGAAATGGATGATTTTAGTTCAAAACCAGGAGAACCGAATATGTATGGATTAATTGGGGGAAAAGCAAATGCTATCGAACCTCAAAAAAGAATGCTGAGTTCAATGACACCGACCCTTATAGAAAAAAATGGAGAGTTTTGGATGACATTAGGTACTCCAGGAGGATCAACCATAATAACTTCAGTATTACAAACTATTTTAAACGTCTATGAATTTGATATGAATATGCAGCAAGCTATAGATGCTCCAAGATTTCATCATCAATGGTTTCCTGATATTATTAGATTTGAACCCAATTCTTTTCCTAAAGATTCTTTAAATTATTTAAAAACAAAAGGATACCAAGTAATAGAAAACAACTCAATTATTCTTGGAAAAGTTGATGGTATTAGAATATTACCCGATGGAAAACTAGAAGGAGGAGCTGATCATAGAGGTGATGATACCGCTATAGGCTACTAATATTAAATACTTTACAATCTTAAACTGTATATATAAAATTCAAATTACATCAAATTATTATTTAAATAATGATTTTATATAGGAATTTACCTACATTTGCAATCCTAATTAAAATTACAAATAAGAATTAATGGTTTAGTTTTTAATTAATTACCATTATCTTTTAAAGGACAAATGAGAGAAAAATCTTTCTTTAAGTATTTAAATACACTTATACCACTAGTCTTTAGTGGTCTTCTTTGCATTACCCTAGTTTTTATTTTATGGCAAAAAACTAATACTGACCTATTATTTATTGATACTTTATCAAATATTATTACTATTTTTATAAGTATAAGCGGCTTTTTAGCTGCATTTATTATGGTTTATTTAGCTTCTTCAGCACTTGGATTAAAGAAAAACAGGGTACAAGTAGTAGATAACTTAAGTCAAATAACTCAAAAAATGCATAATTTCAGGGAAATAGTAAGTTTATTACTACAATCTAAAATTTGGCTACCTGGATTAAAAGAATATATAGATAATGATTTTGAAGCACTTAATTTTTTCGAAGTAAAAGAATTCTACAAAGGAAAGTCTAAGTTAGCGATAGAGTTTCTTCAAGAAAGCCATCATTTTGGAGATACTGAAAATCTTTATCTTGAATTAAAATCGTTATTGATGTTAAGACCTAAGGATCGTAAAATACCCAAAAATGTTGTCTATCCAAAAATTTATGACAAGGCCATCATAAAAAAATGGCTAGAACATAAATGTGGTTCTGGTCTTTTATATTACTTTGGATATAAGTTTGGTATTTATAAGGAAACACTTGATATAGAATCTGTTTTTAAAAGACATCAAGATAAAATTATATCTTTAGCGAATTCAATCGACCCAGAAGTCTTTGAGGATTCTTCCTTTAATGAAGTTTTTCTTTCAAAATTAGGAGATCATATGTCAAATAATATAATTCCTAAATTATTTCAACTTCAAGAGGATGTAGACACTAAAATGCCAAGAATATTACATTATTTATATTTTATTTTTCTGTTTTTAGTAATGTTCGGTATTTTACTGCCTCTAAGCTTTTTAATATTCAACTTACCGATATTATTACTTATTATTAGTTATGCTTCGATAATTAGTATTATTTTCTTTTTAACAACTACTTTTTATCAGTTCTTAACTAAAGAAATCAATTCCTAAACCTTACAGTTTATGGTTTTACATTATGAAAAATAAAACAAACAATACAGAACTCACTCCAGCTGACCTTAAACAAATTTTTCAAGAGCGATTGGACCTTTCTTCTACTGATATAAATAAAGTTGCTAAATCATTTTCGAAACTCTACAATGACTATCAAGCTGACATAGTAAATAGGGTTACATTACAGCGAGTTCCTAAAACCACTTACACATGGATAGACCCACCGCGCGGTCGAAGTGAACGTGTAGTTTTATTTTTTCATGGTGGTGGTTATACAATGGGATCTACCGCTGATCATATGCAACTAGTAGCAAGTTTGGTGATTTTGTCTGGTATTTCTATTTTGGGTATCGATTATAGACTTTGTCCACAACATCGTTTTCCTGCACCCATAGACGATGCCGAAGCTGCCTATCGTTGGTTGATGCTGCAAGGTTACAGTCACAAGGCAATCGGTTTTTCCGGAATATCTGCCGGAGGTTTAATCGTTACACAGTTGATTTATCGCTGCCAGAACCAAGGTATACAAATACCTTCGGTTGCTCTAGTTATGTCGGGACCAAAAGACTTAGATTTTGATAGTCCATCGTATATCTATAATTCAAAATATGACATCGTAGTACCTGAACGTCTTCGCAATATCAGAAACTATTATCTACCTGATTATTATGGTACAGAAGTTGGTGAACTATATCCAGCCCGACAACAATACGAAAAATACCCGAAAACGTTATTTCAGGTAGGAGATTGTGAAGTTTTACTTGATGATAGCATTGAGTTTTACAGATTTCTTCGTCAACAAGGGCATCCTATAAATTTACAGATCATATCGGATATGATCCATTGCGGACAGATATTTAGCAATGTTTATCCTCCAGGTGAAAAAGCGATTTTAAGTGCTGCAGAGTTCTTACAGAGTTCATTTCCAAAAGGAAATAGTTAATTCCTTGGATAGACTATTTTCATTAGTAACTATTTTAAGTGTTCAACTAAAAGTCTATGAATTCTCAATACTAACAAACTCATTCTTTCATAAAGTAGATTTAAGTTTAATATCCTATCCGTTGCTTTATTGATTACAAAGAAATAATAGTTATATCTCCTTTTGTTAAACAAGTTATTTCTAATCCTCTCAAATAGATTAACGAGACAATCAATAGTAATGGTTGAAGGTTAAATTTAGAAGTATTTTTAACTAAAAAAAAATGACACTCAACTAAATACGTACTAACTTTAATGATTCTTATTTCGAAATATCTTATAAATCCTTATCGATATCAACAATAGAAGACCAAATAGGAGTATTCCAGAAACTCCCCAGATCCAAGAAATAGCACTTTTTAAAACCACTAAAAATACAATTGCAAATAAAAGAAGAGTTGCATCCTATTTCACGCCAGTATCCTATGAGGATAAGGTGTATTTTCGAGGGCGAGCAATTATTAACTTTACCAAGAGTGATATTGATGTACAAGAAGAATAGTATATTTGGGTTGTGTATTTGCTTCGCCGATCACGACCATTAGATTACAACTCAATGAAAGCACCATATAAAGACTCCGAGACCATCTACAACAAAACCTATTTGTATTTCGGTAGCATCGACAGGTTTATAACACTAGATAATTTTGTTGACCTTCTTGAAATAGAGTTTGACGATGACGATCAGCAAGACGATGTTTTCATTTATCAACCCATAGAGGCTAGAGACTTATTTAATGTTGGCAAATATGAATTTACTTTAGTAGTTGTTGAAGATGAGACTGGGGTTAACGATGACGAGCATAATGAGTTTAGTAAGAACATAAATTACTACGAATATAATGGTATTTTAAGTGATGATGAGGTTAGTAAATTGATGCAATGTCGACTACGAGTGGACTAGATAGCTTTTCTATAAGACTTGTATAAACGTATTGAAACTAATAGTAAACCAGCGAATATAAACAACCCACTAACACCCCATACCCATCCTATACTGGTTTTAAGGGTTACTATAAAAACTATAGCAAAAAGTAGTATTGTTGCAACCTCATTCCAAATTCTTAACTTAAATGAATTGTATTTCACAATTCCTTTTTGTTGTTGGATATATATTTTTTGACAGCCAGCATGATAAAAATACAAAGCAAAAACAAAACATAATTTCACCTGCATCCAGCCCATGGTTATATAAGAAGGTACTTCATATAACATCCAAAAAGCAAAAAAACTTGCTAAAATTAAAGATGGCCACGTAATAATGTACCAGAGCCTTTTACTCATTAATTTATATTGAGTTTGTAAAATTGACTTCGCAGGCTCTTCGCTATCCTCTGCTTCAGAGTAATAGATAAATAATCTAACAATATAGAATAGACCAGCAAACCAGGTAACTACAAAAATAATGTGTAAAGCTTTTATGTATGAAATATCCATGATATTCAATTATAGGTTATGAAGCATCAATAATTAATTTGTTTTTTTTCAATTATATTGAATTGACCTTTGTGTGTGTTACTCAATTTTTTTCCAATTGTTAATCCAGTTTACCATTACTTCAACCCAATCATCATTATCATTCATGCAAGGTATGTGCTTATAATCTGTTCCACCAGCTTCTATAAAGTCTTCCTTTCCTTCCATTGCAATTTCCTCAAGAGTTTCTAAACAATCAGAAACAAAAGCAGGAGTTATAACAGCTAATTTTTTCTTTCCCATTGATGGAAATTTCTCTAGCTCAAAATCTGTATAAGGTTTTAACCACGGATCTTTTAATAACCTTGATTGAAATGAGTTGCTATAAGTTCCTTCTTTTAGCTTTAAAGATTTAGCAATTCCTTTAGTAGTTTCAAAACATTGATGTCTATAACAGGTATAATGTGCAACAGAATTTCGCTCACAACAGGACTCATCTAGTTTACAGTGACTCTTTGTAGGGTCTGATTTTTTAATATGACGTTCTGGAATTCCGTGATATGAAAATAAAATATGATCATAATCAAATCCTCTTATATGTTTTACAATGTTATCACTCATTGCTTTTATATAATCTGGTTTGTTGTAAAATGGAGGTAAAGTATCTAATTTTACATGGGGATATTTTTTGTATAAAATTTCTTCAGCTTGTGTTACAACTGTTTCGTAAGAAGACATTGCATAATGTGGATATAAGGGAGCTAAAAAAATTTCTGTAACCCCTTTTTTTATTAAATTTTCTATACCTTGATTCATACTCATAGATCCATATCGCATTGCTAATTCGACCGGTATGTCAGTTTTTTCTATTACTTTTTTAGTAAATCTTTCAGATATTACCACCAAAGGAGATCCTTCCTTCCACCAGATTTTTTTGTAGGCAGATCCAGATTTTTTTGGGCGTATATTTAAAATAATCCCCTTAATTAATAAAAAACGTTTCCAATATGGGATATCAATCACTCGTTCATCCATTAAAAATTCGCCTAAATATCTTTTAACATCTTTTGTTTCAGTACTATCTGGCGATCCTAAATTATTTAATAATATTCCTTTCATATTATGATATTGCAAATTGTTTTGGGGTAATCCCATATTTTCTTTTAAAAGCTGCTATAAAATGGCTAGAAGTACTGTAGCCTAATTTAGAAGCTATTTCATTGACATTTAACTGCTGTTCTTGTAATAACTTCTTAGCGAGTTCCATTTTATAATTTAATAAAAATGTAAAAACTGGTAAACCATAAAATTCTTTAAATCCACTCTTTAGTTTTTTAATATTCAATCCTACCATTTTTGCTAATTCATGTAATCCTGGCGGGTTATTCATTTGTTCAATTACTATTTCTTTAGCATGTTTAATTTTACCAACAGTATCTTCATTAGGCACATAAGGACAAAGTTCATTGTTAGATGCTGTTGAGGTATTAAAATAATGACTAAGCAATTCATATACCTTACCTTTTAAATAAATTGGTCTTAAAGAATCATTAATTCTAACAGATATTAATTGCTTTAATATCATTTGTTCGGAAGGCTCTATCTCTTTTGACTCTATGATAGGCTGTCCAATTTTATAATTTTTAAAATTAAATAGAATATTGCCTCCTTCTGAAAATAGATTATGAAAGAAATCCAAAGAAATTAAAACTACTGTCAATTGAGATTGTGATGGTAAAGTATAAAACACGTTCATTATTTCTTCCTTAAAATAAACCATACTTGAGTCATTTCCTTTTAAGGTAATAGCACAATGCTCCATATTAAAAGCGACAATCGCTTCATGTTCTGTACAGAAAAACAACTGTATATAATCATCAATTAATTCAGTCTGAAACCTTCCAATATGATCTGTTAAATTATTGAAATAAAGAACTTTAAAAGCATCTTTTTCATCAATTAAAACATGAGCACTTTTGTCGATGTTTTTATATTTTTCAATCATGGATTTGAAGTAATACTTTTATTTGTTTAAATAATTATTTCACAAAATTACAATAAAAAATAGAGCTTCAGCAAATTATTTTTTTTGAATAAAAATGATGAATATAATATTTGTTAAGCATTGAATTTAATAACTTTTTTAAGGTTATTCACAAAATAGTTGTTATTTAGAAATACTCTAAATAATGTTTTGTAACTTCTTTCGATAGAATTAGTACTTTTAGCGATATATTTCACTGAAAGATAATAGTACTTTTGTCAACACTTATTAAAAAAAAGTATATGAATCTTGATGATTTGCAATTAAAATTTTATAACGTAGGTTTAAATTATAAAAAAGCAGATGTAAACGTTAGAGGTGTATTTAATATCACTAAAGAAGACCAAGTATTATTATTAAAAGAAGCAAAAGAAAATGGAAGCGAAGGACTTTTTGTAGTTTCTACCTGTAATAGAACAGAAATATCAGGATTCGCAAAACATCCTTTCGAACTAATTAGTCTTCTAGTTAAATATTCGAAAGGTAATTTAGAAGATTTCATTAATGTTTCCAATGTTTATAAAAATAAGGCAGCAGTAAACCACCTCTTTAATGTAGGTGTGGGTTTAGATAGCCAGATATTAGGTGATTACGAAATTGTAGGTCAATTAAAAAATTCTTTTATTCAAGCTAAAAAAATAGGAGTGATAAACACCTATATAGAAAGATTAATGAACTTGGTACTTCAAGCTAGTAAAGATGTAAAAAACAACACCAAGCTAAGCTCCGGTACTACATCTGTTTCTTATGTAGCTATTCAATACATCATTGATAACATTCCAAATTATAACGAAAAAAAGATTCTTAATTTTGGACTAGGTGATATTGGTAAAAATACTTGTAAAAATATTTTAGAGTATACCAATAATAAAAATATAACTCTTATCAACAGAACTGAAGATAAAGCATTAGAATTTAATAAAGCACATCCAGAAATAGTGGTTAAAAACATTTCAGAATTAAGTCAAGAGATTAAAAATACTGATATTTTAATCGTTTCAACTGGTGCTAATTTTCCAACAATTAATAAAGAGTATATTAAAGAAGGTAAAGAATTATTGATATTAGATTTATCAATGCCTAAGAATGTAGATATTTCAGTGAAAAATATTGAAGGTATTACGCTCATTAATGTTGATGAGTTATCAAAAATTACCGATAAAACTATAGAAACAAGAAAACAAGAAATCCCAATAGCAGAAGCAATAATCGAACAATACAAAAACGAATTTAACGATTGGATTTCTTATAGAAAATTTGTGCCTGCAGTAAATGCGCTTAAAGAGTCTTTGCAAACTATTCAAAGTCATGAGATAGATTTTCACAGAAAAAAAATCAATAATTTTAATGAAGAACACGCCGAAATAATTACCTCTCATATGATTCAAAAAATAACCACACAATTTGTGAAGCATCTAAAAGACGAAGAAACTTCAGTAGATCAAAGCATTGAGGTAATTAGTAAAATATTTAATTTGAAAGAGCTAAGCTTAAACGAAAATGATTAAAATAGGAACTAGGTCTAGCGAATTAGCACTTTGGCAAGCAAATACTGTAGCGAGACAACTAGAAAACTTAGGACACACCACTAAAATCATTAAAATTGATTCTATTGGAGACCAAGTTCTTGATAAACCACTTTATGAATTAGGCGTTACGGGTGTATTTACTAAAAGCTTAGACTTTGCATTAATCAATGGAGACATAGATATTGCTGTTCATTCTCTTAAAGATGTACCCACAAAACTACCTGAAGGAGTTATACAAGCAGCTGTTTTAAAAAGAGGGAATTACAACGATGTATTAATTTTAAAGAAAGATGAAAATTTTTTCGAAAATGAAATTGCGACCATAGCAACTGGAAGTTTGCGTAGAAAAGCACAATGGCTTCATCGTTATCCAAAACACAACATAACAGGACTTCGTGGAAATGTAAACACACGCCTACAAAAACTAAAAGACAATCCTTGGGATGGAGCAATTTTCGCTTTAGCTGGTTTGTCAAGAATAAAACTATTACCAAATAAGGATAGACACATCAAACTAGATTGGATGTTACCTGCTCCTGCTCAAGGAGCTATAATGATTGCTGCTTTAAAAAAAAACAACAATGCAGTAGATGCCTGTAAAGAATTAAATGATGAAGAAACAGCCGTTTGTGTTGCTATTGAACGAGAATTTTTAAGGGTTTTAGAAGGTGGTTGTACAGCGCCAATTGGAGCACTAGCCACTATCAAAGAGGAGGAAGTGAAGTTTAAAGGAGTATTATTTAGCCCCGACGGTAAAAAGAAACTTGAGTTTAGCAAAGTAGTTTTAAAAGATGAGATTGGAGACTTAGGTCAATTTGCAGCTAATTTTATACTAGCAAAAGGGGGTAAAAATTTGATGAGAGAAACTATAAGTATTGAAAAGAATACTAATGTTTTTTCTACCAAATACTTATCCAAAGAACAAACATTAAAATTAGAGTCTAAAATAGGTGTTGCTATGAATGACTTTATTGCTATTAAGTATAACAGGGTAAAGCCTCAAATTTTAAAAAAACCATTAAATAATGTTATTTTTACTAGCAAAAATGCGTTAGAAGCATTGTTGTATAATTACTCTTCAGAAGATTTAAATTTTAAAAATATTTATTGTGTTGGCAGGAGAACCAAACGATTAATTAAAACAAAATTAGGCATCGTAGCTCATTTAGAAAACTCTGCTGAAAAATTAGCTAACTATATTTCTGAAAACTTAAAAGAGAAAGAAGTTACTTTTTTCTGCGGAAATAAACGCAGAGAAGAACTTCCTGAAATATTATCTAAAAACAACATCACCGTTAACGAAGTAGAAACCTATAAAACGGTATTGACTTCAGAAAAAATTGACCCTAAATATTCAGGTATTCTTTTTTACAGCCCTTCAGGCGTCGAAAGTTTTTTAAAAAATAACAAAACCTCTAATCGCATTGCTTTTTGCATTGGAGAAACAACTGCAACTGAGGCTCGAATTCATTTCGAAACAGTAATCGTTTCTAAATTAGCAACAGTTGACGGAGTCATTGATTCGGTAAATGAATATTTCAATAACTAAAATGAAACACCATGATTAATAGAACAAGGCGTCTTCGTAAAACTGAAAATATTCGACGATTAGTTAGGGAAAATAAGCTAACAACCGACGATTTAATATTTCCTTTATTTATTGAAGAAGGTGAAAATATAGAGACAGAAATAAAATCAATGCCGGGAATAAAACGGTTCTCATTAGATAAAATCTCAACAGAATTAGATGAAGTTACTAGCTTAAATATACCAGCAGTTTTACTTTTTGGAATCCCATCTAGGAAAGATGATGTAGGTACTGAAACTTGGAATGATGACGGTATTGTTCAAAAAGCCATTCGGTTTATAAAAAAGAACTATCCTAAACTTTATGTAATTACAGACGTTTGTTTTTGTGAATACACGAGTCACGGTCATTGCGGCACCCTTAATGATAATAATGATGTTGATAACGATGCAACGTTAATCAATTTGTCTAAGCAAGCCATATCACATGCAAAAGCTGGAGCTGATATGTTAGCGCCATCTGGAATGATAGACGGATCGATTATTAAAATGAGAGAAGCATTAGATAATACAGGATATTATGATCTTCCTATCATGGGTTATTCGGTAAAATATTCATCTGCATTTTATGGACCTTTTAGAGATGCTGCAGATTCAACTCCAACATTTGGAGATCGAAAAACCTATCAAATGGATCCTGCAAATAGAGATGAAGCTATGCGAGAAGCAGCTTTTGATGATGCAGAAGGAGCAGATATATTAATGGTAAAACCAGCCCTCTCCTATTTAGATATTGTAAGAGACTTAAAGAATAATTACGACAGACCAATCGCATGTTATAATGTTAGTGGAGAATACGCTATGATTAAGGCAGCTGGAGATAAAGGCTGGATCGATGAAGAAAAAGTAATGATGGAAAGCTTACTGTCTATGAAGCGAGCTGGAGCAGATATCATTATTACTTATTTTGCAAAAGAAGTTGCAAAAGTTTTAAAAAGAGATTAAAAATGAAATTAGAAAAATCATTAGAACTTTTTATAAAAGGTCAAAAACACCTTGTAGGGGCCGTAAATTCTCCAGTTAGAGCCTATAAATCCGTGGGAGGAGTTCCTTTGTTTATTCAAAAAGCAAAAGGAAGTAAGATCATTGATGTAGACCGCAATAGATATATAGACTTAGTTTTATCTTATGGACCTATGATTTTGGGACATAGAGACAAACGAGTAGAGAAATCAATCTTAAAAGCCTTAAAAAATGGCTATACTTTTGGAGCTACCTCTAAGGGCGAACTTAAAATAGCTAAGATGGTTTGCGATTCTTTTCCAGGAATGGATAAAGTGCGATTTGTAAACTCTGGAACTGAAGCTGTATTAAGCGCACTGCGTTTGGCTAGGGCCTACACCAACAAAGACAAAATCATTAAATTCTCAGGTTGTTACCATGGACATTCAGATGCCTTATTGGTAGCTGCTGGTTCTGGATTAGTGACACTGAGTATTCCAGGTTCCAAAGGTGTTCCAACTGATGCTATTAAAAACACATTGATTGCTGAATATAATAATATCGAAAGCGTAAAGAATCAAATAAATAAGTACGAAGATATTGCTGCCGTAATCATAGAGCCTATTGCTGGTAATATGGGAGTTGTTCTACCCAATAAAGAATTTATTTCAGAATTAAGGAAAATTACCAAAGAAAAAGGAATCCTATTAATTTTAGATGAAGTAATGACGGGATACCGATCTAAATTTGGAGGCGCTCAAGAATTATTAGGAATCGAAGCAGATATTACTTGCTTAGGAAAAGTAATTGGAGGCGGTTTTCCAGTAGGTGCTTATGGAGCTAGAAATGAAATTATGGAAATGGTAGCACCACTAGGAGATATGTACCAAGCAGGAACCTTGTCAGGTAATCCTATTGCAATGGCTTGCGGAATTGCTACCTTAAAGGAACTGAAAAAACAAAATCCTTATGATAAGCTCAATGAAGTTGCAGAAAAAATAGAAACCTTTTTATTGGAAGCTGCAAAGGAAAATAATATTGACCTTCAAGTAAATCGTTTTGGATCAATGATAAGCCCATTTTTTTCAAGTGAAGATATTGTTGATTTTAAATCAGCTCAAACTTCAGATACTGATAAATTTAAAACATTTTTTTGGAACATGATTGACAATGGAGTCTTTTTGCCGCCTTCTCAGTTTGAAGCTTGGTTTTTATCAACTGTAATTTCCAAAAAAGATTTAAAGAATATAGAAAAAGCAATAAAAGCTTCTATGAAAGCGGTTGCCGATAAACACAATTCATAATAAATGTATAAAAACGATTTATATTTAAGAGCTTTAAAAGGAGAAACGGTAGAACGTCCGCCTGTTTGGATGATGCGTCAAGCGGGACGATATTTACCAGAGTTCATCAAAATTAGAGAAAAATATGATTTTTTTACACGTTGTAGAACTCCAGAATTAGCCTCAGAAATTACGGTACAGCCCATTCGAAGATATGGTATGGATGCAGCTATTTTATTTTCAGATATTTTAGTAATTCCACAAGCAATGAATATTGAAGTGGAAATGAAACCTAATTTTGGTCCTTGGTTACCCAATCCAATTCGCACTCAAAAAGATGTAGATAATGTTATTGTACCAGATGTAACTGTTGAATTGGATTATGTTATGCAAGCTATTAAAGCTACCAAAGAGTTGTTAAATAACGAAGTGCCTTTAATTGGCTTTGCTGGTTCTCCCTGGACGATCCTATGTTATTGTGTACAAGGTCAAGGTTCTAAAAATTTTGATAAAGCAAAAGAATTTTGTTTTACACAACCCATGTTAGCACATACTCTATTGCAAAAAATTACCGATACTACTATTGCATATTTAAAAGAAAAAGTAAAAGCTGGTGTTGATGCAGTACAAGTTTTTGATTCTTGGGGAGGAATGCTTTCTCCTTTAGATTACCAAGAGTTTTCTTGGAAATATATCAATCAAATTACTGAAGCCTTAAAAGATGATGCCCCAGTAATTGCATTCGGTAAAGGATGTTGGTTTGCTTTAGAAGAAATGGCAAAATCCAATGTATCTGCTTTAGGAGTAGATTGGACAATCAACCCTCAAATGGCTAGAAAATTTGCTGGAGATAAAATCACTCTTCAAGGAAATATGGACCCAAGTCGCTTATTATCACCACCCTCCGAAATCAAAAAAATTGTTACTGAAATGATTAATAATTTCGGAAAAGATAAATACATCGTAAACTTAGGTCATGGTATTTTACCTAATATACCATTAGACAATGCCAAAGCATTTATAGATGCGGTAAAAGAGTATAAAGCATAATGGAATTAGTAAAAAAAAGGCATAATGTTAAAAGTTTAATATGCACAAAGAATGAAAGACCAATTTCTAGCCTATATTAAAAACTTACAAGACACCATTACTTCAAAATTAGAAGAAGTGGACGGAAAGGCGCAATTTAAAGAAGATATCTGGACACGACCTGAAGGTGGTGGCGGAAGAACTCGCGTGATTGAAAACGGAGCTATATTCGAAAAAGGGGGTGTAAATATTTCAGCTGTACACGGGAAATTACCCGAGTCGATGCAAGAGTATTTTAAGGTTGGTGATTGCGATTTTTTTGCTTGCGGATTAAGTTTAGTTGTACATCCTAAGAATCCTTTTATCCCAACAATACATGCCAATTGGAGATATTTTGAAATGTATGACAACGATGGGGAAATTATTTCTAGTTGGTTTGGAGGAGGACAAGACCTAACTCCTTATTATCTTTTTAAAGAAGATACTATACATTTTCATCAAACCTGTAAAAATGCTTGTGATAAACATCATATCGATTTTTATCTCGAATATAAAAAACGTTGTGATTCTTATTTTTGGAATACTCATAGAAATGAAGCACGTGGTATTGGTGGCTTATTTTTCGATTACCTAAAAGAAACTGACAATTTTAGTTTAAAAGACCGTTTTGATTTTGTTATGGAGATCGGAGATAGTTTTCTAGAAAGCTATGTCCCAATCGTTGAAAAAAGGAAAAATTTAGCCTATACAAAGGAACAAAAAGATTGGCAAGAAATTAGACGTGGTCGTTATGTAGAGTTTAATTTAATTCATGATAAAGGCACTCTTTTCGGCTTAAAAACCAATGGAAGAATTGAAAGTATTTTAATGAGCTTACCGCCTAAAGTTCAATGGTGTTACAGTTATTCACCTAAAGCAAACAGTGAAGAAGAAAAGTTAATAAAAGCTTTACAGAAACCAAAGGAATGGTTGTGATAATTTGAATAATAATAACACTATGTAATTAGATATAACATCAGTTTGTATATGGCAATTATAAAAATCAAAATAAAAGCTTTTTCTAAAATAGAAACGATTTGCTAACAAAGAATATGCATTGTTTAACATATCTATTTAAAAATATAGATCCTAAAGACAAGAAAAATTAAAAGTTCGTTAAAAATTAAATATTTACAAATGCCAATCGGACCTTATTTAAATGCTATAACTGTATGATATTTGATTTAAAACCACTTCAAAGTAAATTCAATACAAATTTTATTTAAAGGACTATTTAAAGTATCTAAAAAAATGAGTAGATTTATCATCTTCCTTTAAATTTCGTTCTGAATGAAAATTCAGAAAAAACATATTATACTTAATTAAATTTAAGCTTCAACTATGAAAAATGTAAACAAGTTATCTAACAAGAATACAAATACTTCTAAAATACTCTTATTTATTTGTTTGTTCTCTTTTAGTTTTAATGTAGAATCACAAGTAAATTGGACGATTAATGGGGATTCATATTACAAATTAGAAAATAACCAATTACTTACCTACACCTTACCCAGCCATGATGCTAAAGCGGTAATTACCAAAGCACAACTTACTCCAAGTGGTACATCAGAACCTTTAGAAATAGATCATTTTTCATTTTCTTCAGACCAACAAAAAGTGCTTTTGTTTACCAATACTAAGAAAGTTTGGCGACTAAATACCAAAGGAAACTATTGGGTTTTTAATTTTAAAACAAATACACTAAGACAAATCGGAACATCTTTGAAGCCTTCCTCACTGATGTTTGCTAAATTTTCTCCTGATGGAAATACCATAGCTTATGTTTCTGAAAATAATTTATATGTAGAAGATGATGCTAGCGGGACTGTAAAACCATTAACTACCAATGGTACAATTAGTTTAATAAACGGAACTTTTGATTGGGCCTACGAAGAAGAGTTTGCTTGCAGAGATGGGTTTCGCTGGAGTCCAGATAGCAAATCTATAGCTTATTGGCAGATAGATGCAAGCGAAATAAAAAAGTTTTATATGGTGAATAATACAACCGCTATCTATTCGCAATTAGTACCCTTAGAATACCCTAAAGTTGGAGAAAAGCCTTCTGCATGTAGAGTGGGTGTCGTAAATATTTCCGATGCCGAAACAAGATGGATGAGCATTCCAGGAGATCCCTCTCAAAATTACTTAGTAAGAATGGAATTTATTCCAGACTCAAACAATCTATTAATTCAACAGCTAAACAGAAAACAAAATCAAATCAAATTATACATCGCAGATGCGCTAAAAGGAAGCGCAAAAATTATTTATAAAGAATCGGACGAAGCTTGGGTCGATTTGTTTCAAATAGGCAATACATATGCAATTGATTACACCAATAGTTTTAGTTTTTTAAAAGAATCCAATAGTATCCTTTGGGCTTCTGAAAAAGATGGATGGAGGCACTTATACCAAGTTTCTTTAGATGGAAAACCCGAAGTTTTAATTACCAAAGGTGAATATGATGTGATCGATTTAAAATACATTCATAACAAAGAAGGTTTTGTGTATTATCTAGCCTCTCCAGATAATGCCACTCAAAAGTATTTGTATAAAACCAAATTAAATGGAAAAGGAAAAAACGAATTACTTAGTCCAGCAAGCTTAAAAGGAAGTCATGATTATTCTTTTTCTTCTAATGGCAATTATGCAGCGCATAGCTTTTCAAATCATTTCACTCCCTATTCTAAAGAATTTATTAGCATTGCCAATCATAAAGCCTTAAACGAGGAAGAAAGCATCCTTAAAAATATTAAAAAACTGGAAGAAAAATCAACAACGGAGTTCTTTACCATCACTACTGCAGATAATGTGGAAATGGATGGATGGATGGTAAAACCTACAAATTTTGATCCCACTAAAAAATATCCTGTGGTCTTTTATGTTTATTCTGAACCTGCTGGCACCACTGTAAATGACACTTATAATACTAGTAAAAACAGATTGTATAATGGAGATATGGCTGAAGATGGATACATATACATATCACTTGACAATAGAGGTACTCCATCTCCAAAAGGTCGCGAATGGAGAAAATCTATTTACCGAAAAATTGGGGTGGTAAATATTAACGATCAAGCAATGGCAGCCAAAGAAATCTTGAAATGGAATTTTGTAGATTCCGAGCGCGTTGCAGTTTGGGGTTGGAGCGGTGGCGGATCTGCCACCTTAAACTTAATGTTTCAATATCCAGAAATCTACAAAACAGGCATAGCTATCGCTGCAGTTGCAAATCAATTAACCTATGATAATATTTACCAAGAGCGTTATATGGGTTTACCCCAAGAAAATAAGGAAGATTTCATCACAGGCTCTCCCATTACCTATGCCAAAAATTTAGAAGGAAATTTACTTTACATTCATGGTACAGGAGATGATAATGTTCATTATCAAAATGCAGAACTACTTTTAAATGAATTGATAAAAAACAATAAGCAATTTCAGTTTATGCCTTATCCAAACCGGACGCATGGTATTTCTGAAGGAGAGGGAACCAGAGAACATTTAGCTACCCTATACACCAATTACTTAAAACTACACTGTCCTCCAGGAGGTAGGTAAAAATAATGACCCCTTAGTTTTATTAAAACATAAATTACACAAACCGTTAAAAAATAATTATTCCCCATAAACACTATGTCTAAAAAAATAAAACTTCTTTGGGATTTTAGAGGCCCTGAAGCCTTTAAAATTGCAGAACACCATTGCATTCACCTTCGAGAGTATGCTGAAAAAGAAAAAATTCAAGTTCAAGACATAGCTACCAAAGTAATTTCAGAGATGTATTGTATCGCTTTAATGATTATAGAAGAAAAGGATATGCAAAACTGTAGGGAAGCCTTAAAACCACACAGAGGACAGCTTGCCGCTGATTAAAAGACTTAATTATTAGTCAATATCCAAAGCTCAACTTCTTCAGATGAACGCCAATGCGAATCTCTCTTTGTTTTATTTGATGAATTTTTAACTCTTTTTTTAAAGGTTTTTTCCAATTGAAAACGTCCTCCTTCTGCTAATTCTTTTTCTATTGGATGTTCTTTTGTCAGATTTGTTATTTGTGCCAAATTTGAGAATAAGAGTAGTAATTTACCTTCTGGTAAAAGTCGTTGCTTTGCTCCTGCAAAAAAATCAGAAAACAACTTTTCATTATAATAAATAGCTCCATCAATATTTTCTGGATTAAAAGATGCAGGCAACCAAGGAGGATTAAAAACAATTAATTCAGTTTTCTTTTCAAACTTTCCAAAAAGAGAAGCGAAATCTAAATCTATCTTTCGAGACAACTTTGTATCACCCATAAATTTTGTGAGTCCTGCAATCGCATTGGGATTAATATCGGTTCCGAACACCTTCTGAAAACCATATTTTATCATTTGAAAAGAAAGCACACCACTTCCAAAACCAACATCTATTGCTGACTTTTTAGGTCCTCTATATCGTTTCAACCAATTATCAAAAACCTCTAAATGCTCAAAACGAGTAGGAAAGTATACTCCGTAATAAGGATGTACTTTATTGCGAAGTACAGGTATAGTAATTCCGTTTTGATACCATTGCCAAGAACTGTTTAATCCTTGTACTTGAGGAAAGGTTAGTAAAAAACTATTATTATCGGGATAAAACTTTTCTAACCAGCCAATAGTTGGAGATTTTTTTACAGATAATTTCTGATCGGTAATTTCAATTAAAATAAGGTTTGAAAGTTGATGATATACTGAACGGTATTCACGTTGTTCTTTAAAAGATTTATTTGGTAATTTTAGTTTTAAATGTTTATGCAAATCCTGAAGAAGGGATATTCCATTACTATAAAACTCTTTTATCAATATAGGTTTACCAGCTTCTAAAGCTTCAATAGTAGATCGAACATTATTATTATTTTTAAATGTTTTTATTTTATTATTAGTCGCAATAGGCGCTGGTTTATTTATTTTTATATCAGTAATCATAGCTTGGTTTCCATTTTTGATAAGGTAGGAAATCCTTCCCACCATTAATGTGTTTAACAGATAATTATTTAAAAATATCTAGGCAAACAACGTACATTATTATTGTGTCTGTATTTCCTATCTAAAAAAGTATATTTGCGTAGAATTTCACTCCAATTTTTGTGCAACTATATTTTCAATACTTCAAGACTACTTTAAATAATTTTACACTTCCGAGTAGGTTTACATTTCCATTTTATTATGAACCCCACCCCTTGTGCGAAATAGCTGCAAACGAATTGCAAAAATATTTACAAACACAAACCGATTTTGATCATAATTTCGGAATAGACCCTTCTAAAAAAGGACTGTCTATTGGAAAAATGTTTGGAGTGTTAGTGGTTCAAAACCAGCAGAACGAAATAGGATATATCACTTCTGTTTCTGGTAAATTAGCAGAAAAAAATATTCATAAAAAGTTTGTCCCGCCTGTTTATGATATGCTTACTAAAGATTCGCGTTTTTTAGAAGAAGAAAAGGTTTTAAACAGTATTAATATTGCTTTAGAAGATCTAGATGACAATAATGAATACCTAAGTTTACAAGCACAATACCTTTCAGAAAAGAAAAAAGCAACCGCAGACATACAAGAAAAAAAAGAAACGTTAAAAACAGCTAAAAAAGAAAGGAATTTACAACGAAAAAAGGCAAAAATTAAATTAACAACAGAAGCTTATGCTGCTTTTAACGAAGTATTAGCTAAAGAAAGTTTAGAAGCTAAATACTTTTTTAATAATGTAAATCGTTATTGGGAACATATCCTAAACTCAATTAAAGAACAATCTTCTACTTTTACAAATGAAATAGAACTATTAAAAGAGCAACGTAAAACAAAATCAGCTTTATTGCAACAGTATTTATTTGAACAATACCAGTTTTTAAATTCAAAAAAAGAAGTCAAAAATCTATCTCAATTATTTACGAACAATATTGAGCAAAATCCTCCTGCAGGTTCTGGAGAATGTGCCGCTCCAAAATTATTGCAATTTGCATTTTTAAACGATTTAAAACCGATTGCGATGGCTGAGTTTTGGTGGGGACAATCACCCAATAAAGAAATACGAAAACACAAGCAATTTTATCCAGCTTGTCAAGGAAAGTGCAAACCAATTTTAACGCATATGTTAGCAGGAATTGAGATGGATATAAATCCTTTGCTACGAAATCCTGCAATAGGCAAAGAACTCGAAACTATTTTTGAAGATGAAAATTTGATAGTAGTTTCTAAACCTTCTGAGTTTTTATCGGTTCCTGGAATTCACATTCAAGATTCGGTATATACTAGGATTAAGCAACAAGTAAAAAATATTTCTGGCCCCATTATTGTTCATCGATTGGACATGGCTACTTCTGGATTATTGGTCTTAGCAAAAAACAAAAAAGCACATAAAAGTTTACAAAGTCAGTTTATTAATAAAACGGTCCAAAAAAGATATACGGCTTTGTTGGACGGAATTTTAACTGATAATAAGGGTATAATTAACTTACCACTTCGAGTTGATTTGGGAGATAGGCCAAGACAATTGGTTTGCGATGAGTACGGAAAACCAGCAGAAACAAAATGGGAAGTGATAGAGCGAAAAAACGGAAAAACGAAAATATATTTCTATCCAATTTCGGGACGAACCCATCAATTAAGAGTTCATGCATCTCATACTTTAGGTTTGAATATTCCTATTATTGGAGATGATCTATATGGTAAAAAATCGGATCGTTTATTTTTACATGCAGATACATTAGAGTTTAAACATCCCGTAACAAATAAAAAAATGATATTTCAGAAAAACGCTGAATTTTAATAAATAACTTTAGTTTTAATACTTTTTGTTCTTTTTTTAATAATACTTTTAATTATCCACAAACTTTCCGTTTTCTTTATATTTACCAAATTATTAGCTTAAAAAACTAAAAAAAGATTAAAATGACAAAACGAACTATTATTTTAAGTTTGATATTTCTAATAGTAATAATTACTACAATATCCTGTAACAGAAAAACATATACTATTATTGATTCTGTTGTAACAACAAATTCAAAAGTATCAGAAAAAAAACCATATTTAATACTAATATCTCTTGATGGTTTTCGATGGGATTATGTGGAAAAATATAAACCCCCACATCTAATCAAATTCATAAAAAATGGAATTAATTCTGAATCTTTAATTCCTTCTTTTCCAACTAAAACTTTTCCAAATCATTATACAATAGCAACAGGAATGTACCCCGATAAACACGGAATCATTGGTAATAGCTTTTATAGTTATGACAAAGACATGACTTATAGGATAAGAGATCGAGAAATGGTAGAGGATGGAAGTTTTTACGAAGGAAATCCAATTTGGATACAAGCAAACAAATCAAATATGGTAACAGCAAGTTATTTTTTTGTTGGTACTGAAGCAAATATCCAAGGACTCAAGCCAACTTATTATTATAGGTTTGACAATAGTGTGAAAAACGAAGTACGAGTTAAACAAGCTATTGATTGGCTAAAGTTACCTCACAAAAAAAGACCCCATTTAATTACCATGTATTTTTCTGATATGGATGATACAGGCCATAAATATGGCACAAAGAATGATAAAGAATTAAAAAAAACTTTATTTGAGTTAGATACACAATTGGGAGTTCTATTTAAAGGAATTGAAAAAACAGGACTACCCGTAAATATAATTATAGTTTCAGATCATGGAATGTCTACGGTACCAATTTCTAAATTCATACCTATTGAAAAAATAGAAAATGATTCTTTATATACCAATATAAATAATGGTACGATTATAAATATACATCCTAACAATAAGAATCAAATTAATTCAATTTATACATATTTAAAAAAGAAGGAATCTAATTTTAAAGTTTATAAAACTGAAAACACTCCTGGTTTTGAATATGTTCCAAAAAATAAGAACTGGGGAGCTATTCAAATTTTACCAGATTTTGGATATTATTTTTCAACAACTGAAGGAATAATATCAAAAAAAAAAGATATAAACACAAATTTTGGAGTGCATGGTTATGATCAAAAATACAAAGATATGCACGGCATATTTTATGCAAATGGTCCAGCTTTTAAAAAAGCATACACAACACCTTCAATTAAGAACATTCATATTTATCCATTAATGTGTGAAATATTAGGATTAGACGTTCCAAGCAATATTGATGGAGACCTGGATCAAATAAAAAGTGTTTTAAAAACCGAGAAATAATTAGAAAAACAGTTTAATAAAAACTAGATTAATACACCAAACCAATATCACATAAAGTAATTAGAGTTCACATTCAAATAAAATATCTTTTCATTTAATTATCTTTGCAAACTATGACAAAAAATGAAGGGTTTATTGAAGTTTATGGAGCAAGAGTTCATAATTTAAAAAACATTGATGTTAGCATTCCTCGAGAGCAACTAGTAGTGATTACAGGGCTTTCGGGCAGCGGCAAATCTTCTTTGGCTTTCGACACGATTTATGCAGAAGGACAACGTCGGTATATAGAAACTTTTTCTGCTTATGCTCGTCAGTTTTTAGGAGGTTTGGAACGTCCAGATGTCGATAAAATTGAAGGTCTTTCTCCAGTAATTGCTATCGAACAAAAAACTACTAGTAAAAGTCCACGTTCTACAGTCGGTACCATCACTGAAATTTACGATTTTTTACGATTATTATTTGCGCGTGCAAGCGATGCTTATAGTTATAACACTGGTGAAAAAATGGTTAGTTATAGCGATGAACAAATTCAAGAGCTGATTTTTAAAGACTTTGAAGGTAGAAAAGTTTCTATTTTAGCTCCAGTTATTCGTTCTCGAAAAGGACATTACCGAGAGTTATTTCAGCAAATAGCAAAACAAGGGTTCTTAAAAGTTCGTGTTGACGGTGAAGTCAAAGATATTGTTAGCGGTATGAAGTTGGACCGATACAAAAATCATGATATTGAAATAGTTATCGATCGTTTAAAAATAAGTAAAGAATCTGTTCTAGACAAACGTGTTAGTGAATCTATTGTAACCGCGATGTATCACGGAGAAGATATAATCATGGTTTTAGATAATGAAACCAATAAAACTAGATATTTTAGTCGTACTTTAATGTGCCCTAGTAGTGGTATCTCCTACCCCAAACCGGAACCAAACAATTTTTCTTTTAACTCTCCTAAAGGAATGTGTCCAAAATGTAAGGGTCTTGGCAAGTTATATGAAGTTAACCTGGATAAAATAGTGCCAAATAATAATATCTCAATTAATCAAGGAGCATTAGCTTCTCAAGGAGCTCAAAAACAAAACTGGATCTTTAAACAATTGGAATTAATAGCACAACGCTATAATTTCAAATTAACCGATCCTTTTCATAAAATACCTCAAGAAGCCAAAGACATAATTTTTTATGGTACTGATGAAAAGTTTGAGGTAGCATCAAAAACTTTAGGTATTACTAGGAACTATCGAATAGAATTTGAAGGAATTGTTACCTTCATTAAAAACACTTTTGAAGACAACGAATCCAGATCTTTAACACGTTGGGCAAAAGATTTTATGGACCATGTAGTTTGTACTGAGTGCAATGGAGCTCGATTGAGAAAAGAATCATTATATTTTAAATTGAGTGGAAAAAGCATTGCTGACCTAGCTCATATGGATATTGTAGACATTGCAGATTGGTTTCAAAATTTAGAAAAAGAGCTTTCTAAAACTCAAGTCAAAATAGCGGAAGAAATTATAAAAGAAGTGAAAACTCGATTGCAATTTTTAATTGATGTGGGCCTCACTTATTTATCATTGGATAGAAGCTCTAAATCACTTTCTGGTGGAGAAGCTCAACGGATTAGACTAGCCACTCAAATTGGATCTCAATTAGTAGGTGTCCTTTATATTTTAGATGAACCAAGTATCGGTTTGCATCAACGTGACAATGAGAAATTAATTGATTCATTAGTTAAATTAAGAGATTTAGGAAATTCTGTGATAGTGGTGGAACATGATAAAGAAATGATAGAAGCAGCAGATTATGTAATCGATATAGGACCCGCAGCAGGAAAATTAGGAGGAAATATTGATTCCATTGGAACACCATTAGAAATTTTAAATCATCAAACACTTACTTCTGATTATCTAAATGGAAGAAGAGAAATTGCCATTCCCAAAAAGAGAAGAAAAGGAAACGGTAAAACATTAAAGTTGTCTGGAGCAACTGGACATAACTTAAAAAATGTTTCTATTGAGATTCCTTTAGGAAAAATGATAGGTGTAACTGGAGTTTCAGGAAGTGGCAAATCTACTTTAATCAATGAAACACTATACCCTATTTTAAACGCCTATTTTTTTAATGGAGTAAAAAAGCCAATGCCTTATAAAAAAATAGATGGCTTAAAGAATATTGATAAGGTAATAGACATCAATCAATCACCTATTGGCAGAACGCCCCGTTCTAATCCTGCTACTTATACTGGAGTGTTTTCCGAAATAAGAAGCCTTTTTTCTAAAGTACCAGAAGCCATGATAAGAGGCTATAAGCCAGGTCGCTTTAGCTTTAATGTTACAGGAGGACGTTGTGAGACATGCAGAGGCGGTGGTATGAGAGTTATAGAAATGAATTTTTTACCTGATGTTTATGTGGAGTGTGAAACTTGTCAAGGAAAACGTTTTAATAGAGAAACACTTGAAATAAAATACAAAGGAAAATCAATTTATGACATCTTAGAAATGACTATTGAAGATGCTTGTGTTTTATTTGAACTTATCCCTAAAATATTTAGAAAACTAAAAACTATTCAAGATGTAGGCTTGGGATATATTACTTTAGGACAGCAGTCAACAACACTTTCTGGTGGTGAAGCTCAGCGTATCAAATTAGCTACTGAACTTTCGAAGAGAGACACTGGAAACACTTTTTATATTTTAGATGAACCTACAACAGGACTGCACTTTGAGGACATTAGAGTTTTACTAAATGTTCTAAATAAAATTGTAGATAAAGGAAATACGGTAGTTATTATTGAACATAATTTAGATGTGATCAAAACGGTAGATTATATAATCGATATTGGTCCCGAAGGTGGTAAAAATGGAGGTAAAGTTTTAGCAAAAGGAAGTCCTGAAGAAATCATAAAAATCAAGAAAAGTCATACTGCACGTTTTCTTAAAAAAGAATTACATTAGCAATATAGTATTCCTATTAGCATTCATTTTATTCATGAAATCTAATGCTATTTTATAAAATTTATAATATTTATGTATGAAAAAAGAAATAAATCCAAAGAATTGGAATGAAATAAAAACAAATGACTCTTGGGGAATTTTTAAAATCATGGGAGAATTTGTAAGTGGCTATGAAAAACTAAGTAGAATTGGACCTTGTGTCTCTATATTTGGATCTGCAAGGACAAAGCCAGATGACAAATATTATCAACTTGCAGAAAATATTGCAGTAAAACTAGCAGATAATGGATACGGCGTGATAACTGGTGGTGGCCCAGGAATTATGGAAGCGAGCAATAAAGGCGCTCATAATTCTGGTGGGATTTCAGTAGGTTTAAATATAGAATTACCATTTGAAAAATATGACAATCCTTATATTGACAGTGACAAAAACATTGATTTTGACTATTTTTTTGTTAGAAAAGTAATGTTTGTAAAATACTCTCAAGGTTTTGTTGTAATGCCAGGAGGTTTTGGAACCTTAGACGAGCTTTTTGAGGCACTTACCTTAATCCAGACTTTTAAAATAGAAAAATTCCCTATCATTTTAGTTGGCACGGAATTTTGGAGTGGATTGGTAGATTGGATTAAAGGTACTTTATTAAAGTCACAGGGAAATATAAGCCCAGACGATTTACTTTTAATAAATGTAGTGGATCATGAAGATGAAGTAATAGATATATTAAATAACTTCTATACAAAATACAACTTACGTCCAAACTTTTGATTATTAATAACTTCTCTAATTTTATGAAAAGTATTATTTAGTTAGTTCTTGAATCTTTGATTTAATCAATACCAACTAAAATAACGATAAGCACTATTATTAAATTCATTAAAAAATAATTGAAACTCAATCATTACATATCCTTAGTTATACTATTGATAGTAACACTTTCACAAGCTCAACATCAAATAACTATTGATGCAACACTTCTGCCCAAAATTAGAACCATTACTATTGAACAAGAATTAGTATATAAAAATAATTCTAATTCAACTTTAACTGAAATTTATCTAAACGATTGGGCAAATAGTTTTTCCAGTAAAAACACACCTTTAGCCAAAAGATTTTCAGAAAATTATGAAAGTTCATTTCATTTTGAAAAAAATAAAAACAGAGGACATTCTAAAATTATAAGTATTAATAATGACACTAAAAATCCATTGATTTGGACACGAGGTGATGAAGTTGATATTATTAGAGTTCAACTAGATACCAATCTACTCCCTGGAGAAACTTGTATACTTAAAATGGAATACCATATTATTTTACCAGACGATAAGTTTACTAAGTATGGAATTACTAAGAGTGGTGATTTTAAGATTCGTTATTGGTATATAGCACCTGCTGTTTTTGACGGCGAATGGAATGTATACAGTAATAAAGATTTAAATGATTCCTACCTCAATCCTACTAATTTTAATATTAAATTTCACACGCCTTATAATTTTAATTTAATTTCAGATTTAGATCTAGTTTCTGAAATTACTGAAAATAAAATAAAGACAACCGAATTAAAAGGAGAAAACAGAATGCAGGTAAAGTTGCAACTTTTAAAAGTTTCAGATTTTAAAACCATTAAAACCGATAAACTTTTAGTGAGTACGAATCATACTCATCTTAAAATAACGCCACCAATACAAGCTTTAATTATAGATCGAATCGTACATTATTTGGATAAAAACCTAGGAAGTTACCCTTTTAATAGTATGGTATTAAGTGAAATAGATTATAAGAGGAATCCTGTGTATGGCCTTAATTTATTACCAGAATTCATAAGTCCATTTCCTAATGATTTTGAGTATGATATTGAAATGTTTAAAATTATATCCCGAACCTATCTTGAGAATACATTAGTAGTCAATCCAAGAGAAGACCATTGGATCATAGGTGCTTTTCAGGTGTATTTAATGATGGAATATATCAAAACTTATTATCCAAACATGAAGTTAGCAGGTAACTTAAGTAATCTTTGGATTCTCGGTATTTTTCATGCTTCCGAATTAGAGTTCAATGATCAATATTCATTTTTATATATGAATATGGCTAGGAATAATTTGCATCAAAAAAGCACAACTCCAAAAGATGGTTTTTTAGAATTCAATAAAAACATAGGAAGTGATTATTATGGAGGAAGAGGATTATTATACCTTTCAGGATATGTTGGAAAAGAAGTAGTTTTAAAAAGTATTCAACAGTTTTTTTCTGAAAATGAATTAAAATCCGTAAAAGCTAATGATTTTAAAAAGTATTTAGAAATCAATACAGATAAGCCTGTAGATTGGTTTTTTAAAGATTTTGTAGACAATCGAAGTTCTATTGACTTCAGACTAAAAAATCTTCATAAAAATGGAGATACACTTGAGATTGATATCTTAAATAAAAGAAAAACAGCACTTCCGGTATCCATTTACGGGATCGATAAGAAGAAGATTATTTATAAAAAATGGATAGCACCAGTAGATTCATCTGTTACGGTTAAAATACTGGCAAAGGATGTTCGTAAAATTGCTATTAATTATGAAGGTGAAATACCCGAAATTAATCAGCGAGATAATTATAAAAAAGTAAAGGGTTTAACAAACAAACCATTTCAAGTTCGTCTTCTAAAAGATATTGAAGACCCTAGGTATAATCAGTTATTTATAATACCCACTTACAGTTACAATATTTACGACGGAATAACTTTAGGAGCAAATTTTTATAACAAAACACTTTTACAAAAACCTTTTCAATACAAATTAAACCCTATGTGGGCTTTTAAATCGAAAACCTTGGTGGGTAATAGCTCATTTGTGTATAAGAGAATGCCCGAATTTGGAAATGTTTATTTTTATAGGTTTGGAGTCTCAGGCAGTTATTTTTCATACGATAATGATCTATTCTACAAACGATTGAGTCCATTTGCAACTATAGGCTTTAGAGACAGTAAAAATTTACGAAATAATAAAAAGCATTTCATAAGTTTAAGAAATGTAACTGTAGAGCGAGACAAAGACCCAAACATTCCTTTAGAAACACCAAACTATAGTGTTTTTAATATGAGTTATGTTTATTCAAATCCAAATTTAATCAACCATTATAGAGCCGCTATTGGTTATCAAGTATCATCCGAATTCAGTAAGATTTCTACTACTTTAAAATACAGGAAATTATTTAATAATAATCGCAAGATAGATGTGCGATTATTTGGAGGTGTTTTTTTAAAAAATAAGACAAATCCAAATGATGACTATTTTAGTTTCGCCTTAGATCGTCCAACCGATTATTTATTTGACTATAATTACTATGGAAGAAGTGACAATTCCGGGTTATTTAGTCAACAATTAATTATTGCGGAGGGTGGCTTTAAATCAAAATTAGAACCTTCTTTTTCAAATACTTGGATGACTACTTTAAATATTAGTACTAATATTTGGAAATGGATATACGCCTATGGAGATTTAGGTTTGGTTGACAATAAGTATAAAGCTACGGAAACGTTGTTCGATAGTGGCATAAGATTAAGTTTAGTAGAAGATTATTTTGAATTATATTTTCCAGTATACTCTAACCTAGGTTGGGAAATAGCACAGCCAAATTACGAAGAAAAAATACGGTTTATCATAACTTTAGATACGCAGACCTTATTCGGTCTATTTTCAAGAAAATGGTATTAAAAAACATGATTAATGAATGGAATTAACAATTTTAAATTGTTTATTTTACTACCCCCTAGGCTAGGTTGATCAACTTTTTTAAAGAATTGAGTTTATAATTAATAAAATAGATTTTAAGTGAAATGAAAGGAAGAAAGGAAGATGATGCATTGATTTGAGTTATTTCTAAATCTTTTCTCCTTAATTTTAGTTATCATATTAAGTTACAAAAATATATTTTTACCTTAAAAAAGAGGTAATAATTTAATTATCAGCACCTATTTAAAGTTAAAATGATAATTGCGTAAAATTTTACTTTTCACTATTTTTGCAAAATCATATAACCTTCAAAAAAATATGCAAACAAATCCTAAAACAAATAATAAATTATCTTTCGAAGATTTTAAAACTGAAGTTTTAAATGATTATAAAATCGCTATTACTAGTAGAGAGTGTAGTCTTTTAGGACGTAAAGAAGTTTTAACAGGTAAAGCTAAATTTGGGATTTTTGGTGATGGAAAAGAAGTGCCACAACTAGCTTGGGCAAAAGTCTTTAAAAAGGGAGATTGGAGAAGTGGCTACTACCGTGATCAAACATTTATGATGGCAATTGGTAAACTAACCATTCAGCAATTTTTCGCTGGACTTTATGGACATACCAATATTGAAGCAGAACCAATGAGTGCAGGTAGGCAAATGGGTGGACATTTTGCTACACATAGTTTAAACAAAGATGGAACTTGGAAAGATCTTACCAAACAAAAAAATAGCAGTCCTGATATCTCACCAACTGCAGGACAAATGCCACGATTAGTAGGATTGGCACAAGCTTCAAAAGTTTATAGAAATGTAAAAGAATTAGAGGGGTTTACTACTTTTTCAGATAAAGGAAATGAAATTGCTTGGGGAACCATTGGTAATGCAAGTACAAGTGAAGGACTTTTTTGGGAATCTGTAAATGCAGCTGGAGTAATGCAAATACCAATGGTTGTAAATGTTTGGGATGATGATTATGGAATATCTGTTCACGCTAAATACCAAACTACTAAAGAAAATATTTCTGAAATATTAAAAGGTTTTCAACGCACTAAAGAAGAAAATGGTTATGAAATCATTCGTGTTCAAGGTTGGGATTACCCAAGTTTAATAGAAGCATATGAAAAAGCATCTAAAATATCTAGAGAAGAGCATGTTCCTGTCTTAATACATGTAAATGAGCTTACACAACCTCAGGGACATTCAACAAGTGGTTCTCAAGAACGATATAAAAATAAAGAACGCCTAAACTGGGAAAAAGAATACGATTGCAATGTAAAAATGCGTGAATGGATTCTGGCTAATAATTTAGCAACAGAAAATGATTTGGCTGTCCTTGAAAAAGATATAAAAAAAGAAGTCCGTGAAGGAAAATCTGCTGCTTGGAAAGCTTTTTTAGCTCCACAAATAAAAGAGAAAACGGAGGTTCTTAAGCTCATTAATAATGTGTCTGAAAAAAGTACCAACAAGGTATTCATAGATAAAATTGCAACCACACTCTTTGATGAGAACATACCATTGCGAGGAGAAATAATTGGTGCTGCAAGAAAAACATTACGTTATTTAATTGGAGAAAATACTGTTGAAAAGAAACAACTTCAAGATTGGATTGAAAATTATTTTAAAATAATTGAACCTAAATTTAGTGCTCATCTGTATTCTGAAGCAATTGAAAATGCAAAAACAATTTCGGAAATTAAGCCTATTTATAATGAAAATGCTGAAGAAGTAGATGGAAGAGTATTACTTAGAGATAATTTTGACAATATCTTAACCCAATATCCAGAAGTATATATTTTTGGTGAAGATAGTGGGAAAATTGGTGATGTAAATCAAGGACTAGAAGGATTGCAGGATAAATTTAGCGAAAATAGAGTTGCAGATACTGGTATTAGAGAAGCTACCATTTTAGGACAAGGTATCGGCATGTCCATGAGAGGTTTAAGGCCAATTGCAGAAATTCAGTACTTGGATTATATCCTTTATTGTTTACAAATTATGAGTGATGATCTTGCTACAGTTCGCTACCGTTCCAATGGTATGCAAAAAGCACCTTTAATTGTAAGAACTAGAGGTCATCGTTTAGAAGGTATTTGGCATAGTGGTTCTCAAATGGGTGGATTGGTACATTTGCTTCGAGGAATATATATTTTAGTCCCTCGAAATATGACAAAAGCTGTTGGGTTTTACAACACACTTTTAAAAACAGACGAACCTGCAATTGTTATTGAATGCCTAAATGGATATCGCTTAAAAGAAAAAATGCCGTCAAACCTTACTGAAATCAGAACACCTATTGGAGTTGTAGAAACTGTAAAAGAGGGCTCTGATATAACCATTGTTTCTTATGGAAGTACCTTACGGATTGTTCAAAAAGTTGCAAAGGAGCTTCAGCAAGTAAGTATTGATGTGGAAGTGATTGACATTCAATCTTTATTACCTTTAGATGTTAATCATGATTTGGTAAAAAGTGTTGCTAAAACGAATAGATTATTGGTTGTTGACGAAGATGTGCCAGGTGGAGCTTCTGCTTATATTTTAAATGAAATACTTGATGTGCAAAATGGATATCAATATTTAGATAGTAAACCACAGGCATTAACAGCAAAACAACACCGACCAGCTTACGGAACTGATGGTGATTATTTTTCGAAACCTTCTGCAGAAGATATTTTTGAAAAGGTTTATGAAATTATGCATGAAGCAGATCCTAAAAGCCATCCAAAACTAAGATAAGTGAATTTTAAAATAAAAATTTGTTTTAACTCAAAAACTAGTTAACAAAAAGTTTTTATACATTAATATTCTATTTAACCCGTAATGTGATAGCCCCCATCTACATGTCTTATTTCTCCTGTAATTCTTCCATTTGGCCTAAAAAGATGTACTACTTCATTGGCTAAATCCTGAGGTGAAGCATTACCAAGGGGACTCATTTTGTTTGCAGTTTCTACATCAGATGTATTTAATGTTGCATTACCTGCTTTGCTTCCCATATAGGTTGAAAATCGAACCACATTTGCTCTAGTGCCATTCATTCTACCTAGTTCATCTGCAAGTTCAATAGTAATACGCTCTAAAGCAGCTTTTGCAATACTCATATTTCGATATGGATGAAAAGTAACCTTTGCAGCAGCAATATAACTAATAGAGCAAATTGAACTTCCTGGTTGCAATATTTTATAATTAAACAAATATTGCGCTAATCGAATCAAAGAATAAGCAGATACATCCATAGTGTCACAAAACTCTTCTTTAGTAACTTGAAGTAGAGGTTTAACCTCTTTATGTCTAATGGTCTTATCCATAGCAATAGCGTGTAAAAATCCATGAATTTTTACATTATCATCCTTTAATTTCTTTGCTAAAGACTGCATATTTGCCTCCAAGGTAACATCTAAAATTTCAACTCGTGCATCACCCAGTTCTTGTTTAATAGCAAGCTTAAAATCATTAAAATTTTTATTGAGAAAGGCTTGTGCTTTTTCGGACAAATCCTTATGAAATTGACTGACTCCTAAACCTGTGCAAATAACTTTACCACCTTGCTTTATTACTTCTTTTGCAACATACATGGCCAAAGAACGCTTATCGGCAATTCCGGTAATCAAAAAAGTCTTGTTTTGTAACATATCGTATGTTTTTTATAAATAAAATTATTTTAATATAATTACCATTTGTATAAAGCAGAACCCCAAGTCCATCCGGCACCTACCGCAGCAAACAATACCAAATCACCGGTTTGAAAGCCACCATTCTTTCTTGTTTCGTCTAAAATAATAGGTATCGTAGCGCCAGAAGTATTTGCATAACGATCCATATTTGTTTTAACTTTCTCAAAAGGCATTTCAATTTTTTCTGCAATTTTTTTCAATATTCCAATGCTAGGTTGATGAGGAAGAAGACATTTTATATCATCAATTTTATAATTATTCTTATGTAAAAGATTCATTATACATGTTGGAACTACTTCCACAGCTGTTTTAAAAACCTCTTGACCGTTCATTTTGAAAAAATGTTTCTTGGATTTAATACTTTCACTAGAACTAGGTTCTTCCGAACCACCAGCCATTATGGTAAAATGATCCTTACCTCTTCCATCGGAATGTAAAAGAAAGTCTACAAACCCTTTATCCTCGTTTGTTTCTGAAATCACAAGAGCTCCAGCACCATCACCAAAGAAAACAGAATCTCTCCTAGTCCAATCGGTAATAGTAGAAAAAGTATCAGCACCTATTACCAATACATGCTTATACATTCCTGTTTTAATATATTGTACCGCAGTCGATATAGAAAATAATGCTCCAGAACAAACTGCTGAAATATCAAAGGCAACAGCATTTATGGCCTTTAATTTTTCTTGAACAAAACAAGCACAGGAAGGTGCAAGTCTATCTGGTGTTGCAGTAGCGACTATTATAAGGTTGATATCCTCTGCTGTTAATCCTGCGTTATCAATAGCTTCCTGACCAGCTTTTGAAGCTAAGTCACTGGTAGTCTGACCTTTAGATATTCTGCGTTCCTTAATTCCAAGATTTTTATATATCCATTCATCTGATGATCCCACTTTTTGAAAAAAATCATTTTTAACTACATTTGCGGGGGCAAAAGATCCGGTCCCGCTTATAAAAGCATTAGGCATAATATAAATATTTAACCTACTAAATTCTGATATTTTATAATACCATCAAATATAAAAGTTCATTAAATGGTTTTTCTTAGCATATCATAAATAATCTATGATTTTACTAAGAATTCAACATCTATGAATACTAAAAACGATAATAACTGAAAAATTCATAATTAATAAGGTGTTTAAATACTGAATTTGGGTAACTTAAACAGCAAAAAAAAGTATATTTTCCTCTCAAAACGCATATTTTTTAAAAACTGCTGACATTTACTATAAAAATAATTAAAATAGCGTAAAATTTTTATCAAGTGCATCTTTTAAAATTTTAAATCTTTTAGTTTCTAAAAAGGCATTTAAACCGTCTGAGGAGGTGTATTCTTAATTTTAAATTAGGAATACAAAATTATTATTATATATTTACAACATAATAATAAAAAAATGACAATGTTTTTAAATAATAATAATAACAATTATAAACCTTAACAAAAACTTGTCAAGAACATATAATTGTCTGTCAAGTTTTTTCTTGACAGACTTTTTTTTGTTCATTATTTTAAAAAAAAATTAAAAATCAACTAACGAATAAATATTTATATTATGTGTGGAATTGTATGTGCTTTTAACTTAAAGCAATCTTCAGAAAAATTAAGGCCTCAATTATTATCAATGTCAAAAAACATACGTCATCGTGGACCAGATTGGAGTGGTGTTTTTAACAATGACAAATCGATAATGACTCACGAACGATTAGCTATTGTAGATCCTACTTCTGGAAAGCAACCCTTATTTTCAGAAAATAAAAATTTGGTTCTTGCTGCAAATGGGGAAATTTACAACCATATAGAATTGCGCAATCAATTTAAAGACTCTTATAATTTTCAAACAAAATCAGATTGTGAAGTTATCCTTTCTTTATATCAAGAAAAAGGCCCATCATTTTTAGATGAATTAAATGGAATTTTTGGTTTTGCTTTATATGATATTGCCAAAGATGAATATTTTGTAGCTCGAGATCACATGGGAATTATTCCGTTATACATGGGTTGGGATGAAAATGGGACTTTTTATGTTGCTTCAGAATTAAAAGCTTTGGAAGGAGTTTGTACTAAAATTGAACTCTTCCCTCCTGGCCATTATTTACATAGTAGCGATGGAGAATTAAAAAGATGGCATGATCGTGATTGGAAAGATTATGATGCAGTTAAAGACAATGAAACAGATATTAAAAAATTAAGAACTGCCCTTGAAGAAGCCGTGCACAGACAATTAATGAGTGATGTACCCTATGGAGTACTACTTTCAGGGGGACTGGATTCTTCTATTACCTCTGCAATTGCTAAAAAATATGCTGAAAAACGTATAGAAAGTGATGATAAAGATGCCGCTTGGTATCCTCAACTGCATTCCTTTGCCATAGGTTTGGAAGGTTCTCCAGATTTAGCAGCTGCAAGGAAAGTTGCCGATCATTTAGATACGATCCATCATGAAATAAAATTCACTATTCAAGAAGGAATTGATGCATTAAAAGATGTGATTTACCATTTAGAAACCTACGACATTACTACCATTAGAGCCTCTACTCCTATGTATCTATTGGCAAGAGCCATTAAAGCAATGGGAATTAAAATGGTGCTTTCTGGTGAAGGAGCTGATGAGATTTTTGGTGGTTATTTATATTTTCATAAAGCACCCTCAGCTAAGGATTTTCATGAGGAAACGGTTCGAAAATTAGATAAGCTTCATATGTACGATTGCCTTAGAGCAAATAAATCGTTAGCTGCTTGGGGAATTGAAGGTAGGGTTCCTTTTTTAGATAAAGAATTTATGGATGTAGCGATGAGCATCAACCCACAAGATAAAATGATAGATGGAGAGCGCATGGAGAAATGGGTATTAAGAAAAGCTTTTGAAGATATGCTTCCTGAAAGTGTTGCTTGGAGACAAAAAGAACAATTTAGTGATGGTGTAGGATATAGCTGGATTGATAACTTAAAAGAAATGGTAGAAAAGGAAATAAGTGACGAACAGTTGGCTAATGCTCATTATAAATTCCCCATACAACCACCAACTAGTAAAGAGGAGTTTTATTACCGTTCTATTTTCACGGAACATTTCCCAAGTGACGCAGCAGCATGGTCAGTACCATCAGTACCCTCGGTAGCTTGTAGTACTCCGATTGCATTGGAATGGGATGAAAGTTTTAAAAACATGAACGATCCTAGTGGTCGAGCTGTTGCGAATGTTCATGATGATGCTTATTAAAAATATTTTTTTTAGTTGATTAGGGAAGCCATTTTTTATCAAAATTTGGCTTTCTTTTTTCTAAAAATGCATCACGGCCCTCTTTTGCTTCATCTGTCATATAAGCAAGGCGAGTAGCTTCACCAGCAAAAACTTGCTGACCAACCATGCCATCATCGGTAAGATTCATAGCGAATTTCAGCATTTTAATAGAGGTTGGAGATTTAGCTAGGATTTCTTGTGCCCATTCAAAAGCAGTATCTTCTAATTCTGCATGTGGAATTACGGCATTAACCATTCCCATTTCATATGCCTCCTGAGCATTGTAGTTTCTTCCTAAAAAAAATATTTCTCTTGCTTTTTTTTGACCAACCATTTTAGCCAAATAAGCACTTCCGTAACCCCCGTCAAAACTGGTAACATCGGCATCAGTTTGTTTAAATATTGCATGTTCCTTACTCGCTAAAGTCAAATCACAAACAACATGAAGACTATGACCTCCTCCAACAGCCCATCCAGGAACCACACAAATAACTGCTTTAGGCATAAAACGGATCATTCGTTGCAAATCTAAAATATTAAGACGATGGTAACCATCTTCTCCAATATAACCTTGATGGCCCCTAGCTTTTTGGTCTCCGCCACTACAAAAGCTATATACGCCATCTTTAGTTGAAGGACCTTCAGCAGAAAGTAATACTACACCTATAGAAGTGTCTTCTTGTGCATCATGAAAAGCATCTAATAATTCACTCGTGGTTTTTGGGCGAAAAGCATTCCGAACATCAGGACGATTAAATGCAACACGTGCAACACCATCGCATTTTTTATAAGTGATGTCTGAATAATCTTTAACGGTAATCCAATTGAGAGATTTCATAATTTAAAATTTGATGTAAATATAAAAAGACTTCAGAAATAATCTTTTGTACACTGAGAAATGTTATCAAACTTTATATTTAAACTTCTTTATTTCTGTTAAATTTAGAATAACAATATTCAAAATAACATAAAAATTCAATAACTTCGAAAACTTATTCTTTCAACCAAATATTATGAAATATTTTTTTTTAGTTATTTTGTCAATTATACTTCTATTTGCATGTAATTCTGAATCTAAAAAAAAAGAAATTGCAACTAACAATAGCATAAAAACAGAATTAGAAATAAGTGATTTAAATAGAAAATTAATCTCAAAAATAAATTTAGAAAACACTGAAGAAACATTTTTACAATTAGTTAGCAATAAAAATACAGGGATTAATTTTTCAAATACCATTAAAGAAACAAAATTTAAAAATCATAAATCTTATCCACAAATTTACAATGGAGGTGGCGTGGCAGTAGGTGATTTAAATAATGATGGATTGCCCGATATTTATTTTGCTGGGAACCAACCTAAAGATAAGATTTATTTTAATACGGGTAACTTTACGTTTAAGGATGTAACTGAAGAGTCTGGTATAGCTAAAGAAAACTATGGTTGGTCTTTTGGAGTCAATATGGTAGATATCAATGCTGATGGATTTTTAGACATCTATGTTTGTAAAGCTGGCCCTTACAATGAAGTAAAATATTTAAAAAATAGATTATTTATAAATAATGGAGATGGAACTTTTAATGAAGAAGCTGAAAAATATGGTTTAAATAGCAATGCATATAGTGTACAATCTGCTTTTTTTGATTATGATTTGGATGGTGATTTAGATTTGTATTTAGCCAATCATCCACCAACTGAAAAAAGAAATGGAAAAGCTAAAAACTTAAATAAGTTAGTTGATGAAATTAAGAAAGGTATTCTTATGACAGATAACTTTTATGAAAATGTAGATGGTAAGTTTATAGAAAAAACAAAAGCAGCTAATTTATCAAATTTTGGTTATAAGAATAGTATTGGGGTTGGAGATTTTAATAAGGATGGTTTTCCAGATCTTTATATCTGTTCAGATTATGCCCAACCAGATTTATTATATATGAACAATGGCAATAAAACCTTTACTAATAAAACAGAGCCAAACCTAAAACACATTACCTATTTTAGTATGGGCAACGAGGTTACCGACATAAACAATGACGGGAAATTAGATATTTATGTAACAGACATGACTCCAAGTGATCATATTAAGTCTAAAGTTTTTATGGCTTCAATGGATTCAGAAAAATTTAATGCACTAGTTAAAGTTGGATTTCATCATCAATACATGTTAAATACTTTACAGATAAATAATGGAGATTCTACTTTTAGTGATATTGGTCAATTTGCAGGAATTGATAAGACAGATTGGAGTTGGGCTCCCTTGTTCTTTGATATTGATTTAGACGGAAATAAAGATTTATTTATCACCAATGGAATTAAAGAAAATTTAAATGACAATGATATTAAAGAAAAAGTATTTGCTATAGAAAAAAAAATAAATAGACAATTATCTCTAGATGAGTATTTAGAAGTTGTAACCTCTGTTATAACACCCAATCAAATATTTAAAAATGAGGGAACAGAACATTTTGAAAATGTTTCAGAGAATTGGATAGACAATACAGATTTCAATTCTAATGGTGCTGCTTATGCAGATTTAGATGGAGATGGAGATTTAGATTTGGTTTTGAACAACATGGATGCTCCTGCTGCCATTTTTGAAAATAAAAGTGAAGAGAAATCTATCGGAAATTCCATTGTTATCAATTTACAAGGACCTGATAACAATCCATTTGGAATAGGAACTAAAATTTCCTTACCATTTAAAAATAAAACTATTTATCATGAACATTATCCGGCAAGAGGTTACCTTTCTTCCATGGGATATAAAATAGTTTTAGGATTAGGAGCCGCTCAGAAAATACCAAAGATGATAGTTGAATGGCCTGATGGGAAAGTTTCTATTTTAAAAAACTTAGAGGTAAACAAGCAATATGGGATTTCATATAATAAAACTCAAAAATCAATAATTGAACCTTTGATTGCCTCAAAAATGCTTACAGAAAAAAAATCATCTAATGAATTTGGAATCTCCTATATTCATGAAGAAGATAAGATAAATGACTTTAAAAAACAAGTCCTTCTTCCCTATTCTCAATCACAAAACGGGCCTTTTATTGACAAAGCTGATGTAAATAATGATGGGTTAACAGATTTTTTCGTGGGTGGAGCAGCTGGACAATCAGGAGAACTTTATTTTCAAACAAAGGAAGGGAGCTTTAAAAAAGATGAAAATACTATTTGGAATACTGATAAAAGTTTTGAAGATTTAGGGGTGTTATTTTTTGATTATGACGCAGATGGTGATCATGATTTATATATTGCTAGTGGTAGTGCTGCATTTGATGAAAACAATTCTAAATATCAAGATAGGCTTTACAAAAATGATGGTAAAGGTAATTTTTCTAATTCCAATAGCTTACCAAAGAATAACACCAGTAATCAAAAAGTGATAGCAAACGATTTTGATAATGACGGTGATTTAGATTTATTCGTTGGTGGAAGAGTAATCCCCGACAAATACCCATACACACCTAAATCCCAATTACTCATTAATGATAAAGGTATTTTTACTGATAAAACTAAAGAGTTAGCTCCTCAACTTTTAGAAGCAGGATTAATAACTGATGCTGTATTTTCCGATTATGACAACGATGGTGACAGCGATTTAATTATTACTGCTGAATGGAGTCCAATTAAATTTTATGAAAATAAAGATGGGAATTTCGAATTAGCAAGCATTAATTCTTTGGAAGATACCGAAGGAATTTGGTTCAGCGTAGAAGCTGTTGATATTGACCAAGATGGTGATGATGATTATTTATTTGGAAATTTAGGTCTTAACTCAAAATTTAAAGCAACTATTGAAAAACCTTTACACGTATTTTGTGACGATTTTGATGATAATGGTACCTACGATATTGTCTTTTCTAAAGATTATCATGGAGATTTAGTCCCCATGAGAGGAAGAGAATGCTCATCGGAACAAATGCCTTTTATTGCAGAAAAATTTGAAAACTTTATCTCTTTTGCAGAAGCTAGTTTAGAAGATATAATGGGTGAAGATAAGCTTGCTAATGCATTGCATTATGAAGTTAAAAACCTTAGTAGTATCTGTTTAATTAATAATGGAAACGGAACGTTTAAAAAAATACAATTACCAAAAGAAGCACAGTTTTCACCAATTATGAATTTCACAATTGCGGATATAGATCAAGATCAATCTCCAGAAATAATTGCCATTGGTAATCTTTACCCAACTGAAGTAGAAACTACAAGGTATGACGCTTCTATCGGAACCGTATTAAAATATTATGATGGTAAATTTGAAGTACTCAATAATTCTAAAACTGGTATCATAATACATGGAGATTCCAAGGATTCAGAAATTATAGAGGTAAATAATAATAAAGTACTTGTGGTGACCAATAATAATGGACCTTTAACTTTATTTCAAATTAAAAAATAATCAGAATATAAATTAAAAAAAGAATATGAAAAAGCTATTAATCTGTTTTGGAATTGTGTTGAGCAGTCTAATCATTAACGCTCAAGAAACGTATAAATTTACTGATGTTATTGATTTAAATGCGACTCCAGTTATAAGTCAAGGAAATACCGGAACCTGTTGGAGTTTTTCTACTTCTTCATTTATAGAATCTGAAATAATGCGATTAACTGGAAAAACCATTGATATTTCTGAAATGTATAATGTTAGAAATACTTATCCAACAAAAGCGAATATTTATGTTTCAAGACAGGGTAAAGCCCAATTTAGCGAAGGAGGTTTAGCACATGATGTTTTTAATAGTATACGAGAACATGGTTTAGTTCCCATAGAAGCCTATAGTGGCTTGCAAGGAAATAATGAACAACATAACCATGCAGAAATGGTTTCGGTTTTAACAGCTATGTTAGATACTTATATTAAAAACCCTGGCAGAAGTTTAGATCCAAAGTGGCGAGATGCATACACTGCAGTTTTAGATGTTTATTTAGGTAAAAATATTACAGAGTTTAACTATGAAGGAAAAAAATATACTCCCTTGCAATTTGCAGAAATGGTTAAAATTAATGCAAAGGATTATATAAATATTACTTCATTTACACAGGCACCTTATTATACGGACTTTATTTTAAATATTCCAGACAACTTTAGTAATGGTAGTTTTTATAATGTACCAATAAATGACTTAGTTGAAATTATTGATCATGCATTAGCGAATGGATATACTGCTGAAATTGACTGTGATGTTAGTGAAAAAACTTTTTCAGCTAAGGACGGAGTTGCAGTTATCCCGGCTAATAAATTAAATAACTTAAAAGCACTACACAGTATTTATCCGGAGATGGATGTTACTCAAGAATACCGACAACAGGAGTTTGAAAACTTTAAAACAACAGACGATCACTTAATGCACATTACCGGAAGTGTTAAAGATCAAAACGGAAATAAATATTATAAAGTAAAAAACAGTTGGGGAACTGATGAAAAAAGAACAAAGTTTAATGGATATGTATATTTTAGCGAAGCTTATTTACGTCTAAAAACAATAAGCATTACATTGCACAAAGATGGAATTCCAGAAACTATAACTGCTAAATTAGCACTTTAGATGAAACAAGTAAAATCATACAAATCTTCCTTTATATCGGTTACCATTCTGTTTTTTTTATGGGGGTTTATTACTGTTTTAGTTGATAGTTTAGTCCCAAGGTTAAAAGAAGTTTTTGAAATGTCCTATGCCAAAACAGTATTGGTTCAATTTGCATTTTTTACTGCCTTTTTTGTAATTTCTCTGCCTGCTGGAGCCATCCTCACCAAGATTGGATATAAAAAAGGGATTGTTTTAGGATTGGTAATTATGGCTATTGGATGTTTACTTTTTTACCCTGCAGCTGAATATAGAAACTTTAATGTATTTTTAGTTGGTTACTTTACATTAGCGGCTGGAATTACTGTATTGCAAGTAGCAGCAAATCCATATGTTGCTTTATTAGGTTCTGAAGATGGAGCCTCTAGCCGATTAAACCTATCGCAAGCTTTTAATTCATTAGGAACAACTATTGCACCCGTTGTTGGGGCTTTATTTTTATTAAGCGATTCCGTAAAAACATCTGAAGAAATCAACCTATTAAACAGCACAGATAAAGCAAGTTATTATGCAGCTGAAGCAGCAACAGTTCAAACACCATTTTTATTTATTGCTGCTTTTATAGGAATATTAGCACTAACTTTTTCCTTTATAAAGTTACCTAAAGTAATGGAGGAAAGCCCTAAAGGGGGTTATTTAGCCTTATTAAAAAATAAAATGATGATGTTAGGCGCTCTTGGAATATTTGTGTATGTAGGAGCGGAAGTTGCTATAGGTAGTTTTTTGGTGAACTATTTTGATGATATGAATCTTGCAGTAATAATTGCTGAGAATCAAACTATGATGAATATTGCAAATACAATAGCCAGCACTTTTAATAAAACATTTTCTAATTCTGACCCAAAATCTTTATTGGGAATTTTTATAATTTTTTATTGGGGTGGTGCTATGATTGGACGTTTTATTGGAGCTTATTTAACAAAAATAATGTCTCCAGGCAGGGTACTCAGTATTTTTGCTTTACTCGCTATTGTTTTAATTGCAATTTCAATTAATACAGTAGGTTTAGTTTCTATGTGGTCTATCTTAGCAGTAGGTTTAGTTAATTCAATAATGTTTCCAACCATTTTCACCCTAACGCTAGAAGGTTTGGGAGATTTAAAAGCACAAGCTTCAGGATTGCTTTGTATGGCAATTGTAGGCGGAGCTATTATACCTTTTGCTTTTGGTAGTTTAATAGACGGGTTTGGATTTAAAACAGCCTTTATACTAACCATGATTTGCTATGGATACATACTGTATTATGGAATGATAAAAACTTATAAAACCATCAAATAATATTTAAATTGATATTTTTTAAATAAAACTACAATTTGCAAATAGGAAGGTATTATGAATATTAAAAAAATAATTAATTGTTGAAAATTTTATTAGTTGGCGGAACGGGATTAATTGGCTCTTTTTTAAAGAATAAATTAATTGAAGAAGGGTATTCAGTAAATATACTTAGTAGAAAAAAAAGTAAAGATTCACAAACTTTTTTATGGAATAATGATGAAGAATACATAGATCTTGCTGCTTTTAAAGGAATTTCTGGAGTTATCAATTTAACAGGTGCTAATATTGCAGAAGGTAGGTGGACAGAGAAAAGAAAAGAAATTCTGTATAATAGTCGAATCCTTTCAACGAGATTACTTTTTGAAACCATAAAAAAAAACAAAATAATACTTGATTTTTTTATTAATTCTTCTGCAACAGGATATTACGGTACAAAAAAATCGGCTAAAACTTTCAAAGAAGACGATCTATCTGGATCTGATTTTCTAGCTAAAATTTGTCTTGATTGGGAAACGGAAGCCTTGCGGTTTAATGAATTAGATATTCGCACCATTATTGTTAGAACTGGAATTGTTTTAACTAAACATAAAGGTGCTTTTGAAAAAATAAAACTTCCCATAAAATTTGGGATATTACCAATATTTGGTAATGGTAAACAAGTGTTTTCTTGGATTCATATAGAGGATCTAATAGCAGTCTTTATGAATTCAATTACTAATAAAAACTATATTGGTCCTTATAATGCAGTTGCTCCGATTAATAATACCTATTTAGAATTTAACAGAAAAATTGCTGAAGTGTTAGATAAGAAAGTAATGGTTATTAAAATACCTACCTTTATGTTAAGACTTATTTTTGGAGAACTTACAGAAACACTAACTAATGGTAATCAAATAGCTGTTGAAAAGTTAAGCAATAACGGATTTAATTTTAAATTTAAAGATTTAAATAGTGCATTATCAAACCTATTAATTAATTAATTAAAAAAACTTATCTTTAATTGAAGCTTTAACAAATAATCAAAATATAAATGATAAGAAAATTTATTTATTATGTTTTAGTTACATTAATTATTGCCTGTAGTGATGATGATAGTCATTCCATAAATGACATAACGGCTCCTGTAATCACGGTATTAGGAGATACAACTATTAGTATTCCTAAGAATACAATTTATATAGATGCTGGGGCAACAGCAATAGATAACGTAGATGGAGTCTTAACCTCAAGTATTGTAACAATTTCAAACGTAGATACAAATACATTAGGTTTTTATACTGTTACTTATACTGTTTCTGACACAGAAGGTAATAACAGTTCGGCATCGAGACTAGTTACTGTTTTTGAATCTCCTGTTGTGGGAGATTTAAAAAACGGAGGTTATGTAGTTTGGGTAAATCCAACAGACCCTACTAAAGGTTTAGTCTCTGCTTTGGTGGACCAGAGTACAGATATACGTGGGGATGTTTGGTACGATGGTGATTATAATACACTTCCTGAAACAGGTGCAACATCTATTGCTATCGGAACAGGTTCATCTAATACAGATACTATAATAGCCGCTCAAGGTTCAGGTAGCTATGCTGCACAACTTTGTGCTGATTATTCAGTTACTGTTGATGGTATTACATACGACGATTGGTTTTTACCAAGTCAGGGCGAGTTAAATTTATTGTACTTACAACACACCTTGATTGGTGGGTTTACAGATGATAACACTACTGAAATTTACGGAGATTACTACTGGAGTTCTAGTGAGCCCTATAAATATTATGCGTGGAGTCAGGATTTTTTCGATGGAAGTATTGAAGCCAGCGAAAAAGACTATCCAAACCTAGTGCGTGCGATTAGAGCTTATTAATTATATTATCTATTTACCAATACATCTAAATTAATCATGATTAACTATTAAATGTTATTCCAACTAAATAATTTATGAAATATTTTATTTTACCCTCTTATATTTAAATAAATTTAATATCCAATTTGGGAGCGGGTGATTACCTCGTTTTCTAAAATCTATATTCCAACCAATTTTTTTGATAAGAGGAATCTTATGAGTTTCAACAAATTCAATTAATGTTCCTTCTGGGGCCTGGATATATGCAAAATTCCCTCCGGCATCTCCCATATCAAATGTATCCATGGCTTTTGCACTATCCACAGTAAAAGGAAAGCCAATTGCTTTCGCTTTTTCTCTTAAAGCATCCATATTATTAATATCAAAACATAAATGAATAAAGCCAGGATCACCCCAAATACGTCCTTTATAAATATCTTTTTGTTCCCTATTTAAAACTTGTACCAATTCTATTTCAGATTTTCCAAAGAGGGTGCTAAATGCTCCATCTTTAATATCTGAATGTCTTAATAAAACTCTTCTAAACTCATTATCGCCTCCAGGGATGCCATTATAATCTTTAAAAAGTCCTGTTTTATCATACACAACTTCATCATATCCTAAAATATCTTGATATACTTTTAAACTTTCATCAATATTTTTAACCCCTATTATAGTTCCAAAAACACCTCCATTTAAAGCTTTTTCTTTTTTAAAGACTTCTGAGTGTTCTTTAATTTCCCAAATATTATTATAAATATCTTTTAAAAAAAAATGCTTACTACCATTGGGATCTTCAGAAATTTCTCCAAGCAAATTAAGTCCAGCTGCTTTATACGTATCGTAAGCAACAGTGACATTTTGAGATTTTAAAACTCCAATATTTATTCCTAAATCGCCAAGTTGTATTTCAAAAGAAATGGGGCTTGGCTTTTTACCAGTATGCTTCCAAATTTCAAAACCACCTCCACCTTCAAGGTTCAATGCTAAAATTGCATGTCTTTTTCTGGGTTGTCCTTCGGTATGAGCTAACATCAATTCTGCAACAGC
>Ga0208814_1000079_pt1 | contig 76096 bp, 123 predicted proteins | sample MalvirAntarct_55_FD_184253 | JGI IMG/M metagenome (GOLD analysis project Ga0208814, IMG submission 184253) | Marine viral communities from the Global Malaspina Expedition - Malaspina viral metaG Antarct_55 (SPAdes) (version 2) | ecosystem: Environmental > Aquatic > Marine > Oceanic | place... | reverse complement strand
ACCTTACAATAATAACTTTCTCGTAGGGAGTTTCTCTATCAAGAACTTCTTCTAAGGCAAGGGCCATTGCAATGAATGTTTTACCTGTGCCTGCCGAACCGTTTAAAACTAAATTATAACCCTCATTGTATCTTTCAAATACTTCTCGCTGTGTGTCTGTCATTGGTTCTACTTTAGCGAGCTGCTCTAACTTCAACTTAATTGCTTTTTTAATTGTCATGATGAGGTAAATGTGCCTAATGGATTATTCTTCTTAATTGTTTTTAAGGTATCCTTCCAACCATCGTCTGTCTTTGAGAGGACCCCACCAGTTCCGTGATACAATACATTAGGAGCTCCTAATTTTATATACACGTTACCACCTCCACATGATACACATGTAGAGGGGGCATTTCTTTCTGCTATCTTACGAATTTCTGCATGAACATCCATACAGTCGTTACACTTATAATCATATATTGGCATTTTATCAAGCTACTTCCATTGTTATATCCATAATTTTTGACTCTAAATATTCCCGTTTTCTCTTTATCTTATACATTAACATCGTATTACCTTTTTTCTCCAAGTGTTTCTCATAATGATTTAATTCACGCGAGTCTTTTCTTAATCGTTCAAGGTGTGTTGGCGACATAATGTCTCCTGTTATTATTGTAGTTAAGGGAAAGGTATTATTGACAAGCCTCCATATAGGTTAGGTTAATTTTGTATTTATAAATTATGATTTGTTATTAAAATCGCCGACACATTCAATTAAGTTCCTGCAGCGTTTCTTAATAAGATAGTTCAGTGGCTTAGTAGCGTGGGCTTTCTTACGATCGCCATAGGCTTTAAGGATCTCATCCTGAACGTCCTTTGGTGTTTCCCTAAGATCTATTAATGTACTGTTACGCTTATAATTGCGCTGAGCATCTTCTGGCATGATTGACAGATCCCGCCATTCTTCGATCTTCTTTTTAGTCATTGGTGATTGACGAACACCTGAGACAAACGTATCATCCGGAGATAATATGTTAGGAACACCATCCGATGAATCACCTTTACATACGTGTTCATGCAGATCAAACTTATCTTCTTGAAGGATAAGCTTCTTAAGCATTGGACTAAACTGTTGGATATTATCCGTATTAGCCTGCAACTGAAGAAAGTCCTTATCGGAAGAAACGATCATCACGTCTTCATGCTGTCCAAACTCTTGAGTAGATAACGCAATATGAGCAATGGTATCATCAGCCTCACATGAATTAACATTGACAACATACCATGGCATATTTTCAATGATCTCTTCAGTCACAAGGTTAATAATACGAAACGCTTCTGGCCAATCTAACTTTGACTTTTCACGTGTTGCCTTACGCTTGAACTTGTATTCAGGAAAGTAATCCTTACGCCAGTTCTTACGACCCTCTGTACAGATAACCATTGCACCGTACTTGTCACGGAATTTCTTATTGTACATACGAATAGAGTTAAGGATAACATGACGAATGATGTCTTCCTTGATCTCTAAGTTCTGTAACAAAATAGACGAAATTGCGATTCCACTATAATCTAATAATATAATATGCCTTCTCCAATTACTTAATGTTAATCATCGTTGTATCCATCGTCGAACTCATCATCGAATTCGTCTTCTTCATCAATCAATGCCTGCAATTCATTATGCATTGCATCTAATATTTCGTGAGTAAAATGCGGTATCTTTGATACCCGACTGATTGCACCACACATCATATTAATAGTAACGGTTAAATCATCTATTAATTTTTTATCTTCCATATCATAACCATCCATAACCATTTGGTCAATGATCATATCGGTCATGTACTGCACATAGTCTTCACATTCTTGAGCAGCTGCTAATAACTCATTGCGCTCAGTCTGATGCTTATTGATCTTTATGCCTGGGAACTTAACAACATTATTTTTACTCATAGGGTATTATACCATAGTATGGTTGCAATGTACAACTTTATTTTAGCTAATTGAAATCTTTTTTAGGTGGGCTCTTCTGCATCGTGCCATTATCCATCCGTTATAATACTCGTCAGATAGTAACACATCATACTGAAATTGTAGCTTCGCTTCAAAGTAAGAACACTCAGATTTAGATTGGCACAATCGTAGAATCTCTCTATGAAATAATGTGCCGGAACCTCTCTCTTCGTTTAACGTTTCATTGGATCCATAATATGATTTCCAATCTGATTCAGCAAGATACTTCTTTTTCTTACCTTTGACTTGTCTGGTCTTCTTTGACCAGAATACCTTCTTACCAATATACTTCTTACCTGTATCTATATTAGTAACAACATATACAAATCCATACACATCCTTGTGAGTGGATTCACCTAAATCGTATTCAGCTCCATTATATATCCAGCTCATCTTCATCACGATCAGTTGCTACTGGATCTTCTGCTGGCTTACTGCAATACGGGCAATAATTAGGTTCAATGGATAGATCATCATCGTCGTTAATTTCATACTCAGTATCGCATTCTGCACAAATTAGATTATATTTCATAGACTAAGATCCATAATTGATTCTCGAACTTGATCGGCTATCACAGCGGTTCTTAATTCATCGAATCCGCCTATGCCTTTATTGTCCTTTTTGATTTGTGGGAAGGTTTTTGCATTATAGAATTCCATAGTGAAATCCTCAAGACTAAAATCCTTATCTAGTACTAACTTCTTATATTCTAAACCCTTAGCTTCACATAAATTAACTGCTGCAATACAGTAAGCACAAGGTGGGTTATCCCTTGCATAAATCTCAATCATAAGCTCATTCCTTTCAATGTGTCAGCATCGACATCCTGTTTAACTCCACCAATTATATATGAGGAGATTTCCACTTCTTGTGGAGCTACTTGCACCTGAGATCCAGATATCCACTTCTCGGTCCACGGTAATGGATTAGCCTGAGATACTTGATAAGGAGATATATAGCCAAGTGTCTTCATACGCTTTGATGCAATCCATTCAACGTAGTCCTTCAATATTACACTGTTCAAACCGATCATAGAACCATCTTTAAATAAGTAATCTACCCATTCTTTTTCTTGATCGATTGCAGATACAAACATTGAAGATACCTCTTCACGACATTCTTCCTGCAACGAAATAAAGTCCGAATCTTCTTTAAGGAGGTTACGGATGATTTGAGTAGATGCAGATAAATGCAAATTCTCATCACGTGCAATCAGCTTAATAATCTTAGCGTTGCCTTCCATCTTCTTTAATTCTGCAAATGCCCAACTACATGCAAATGAGACATAAAACCGTATTCCTTCCAATATGTATATAGAATGCAAACACAGCCATAAGGCTCGTTTCTGTTCGTACTTATCTACGGATCCGGGATTAGCTGATTCCGCTGAGTTGATTGCAATTAGGTTGTCATAGTACTTTGATACATTGTCTGCACAATCAAGAATCTCTGAGATACTATTGATCTCGTCAAATACTTGACCAGGGTTAGGATATATGTTACGAATAATATGCGTATATGAGCGAGAATGAATAGTCTCAAAGAACGCCCACGTTTCTACTAGCACTTCTAGTTCGGGTAATGAACAAATTGGCAATAACGCCAAGTTAGGTGACCGACCTTGTACGCTATCAAGGAGGATTTGTCTTTTTAAATTGGCTGTGAATATATGTTGCTCATGTGTAGTGAGGTCACGAAATTCTGCTCTGTCTTTAGTTACATCAATTTCATTGGGGCGCCAAAAGAACCCCAACATTTTGTCGGATAACTTTTCGTATGTTGGATACTTTACTTCATCATAACGAGCAATATCCACTGCTTCATCAAAGAACATACTACGCTCTAGGTGGGATACTGTTACCGGCTTATAAACACTCATCTCTTTTCTTCCTTATTAAATAGTACAGCTATCACAATTCTCATCATCATCGAGTACATCACCTGCTCCATCATGTGTGTTAAAATAATATAAATGTTTGCCACCGTACTTATAGAAGTTTATAAGGTCACGGATCATTTCAGACATCGGCACTTTACCGTCCTCATACTGATCTGAATTGTATGAAGTATTGACTGAGATGGCTTGATCAATGTATTTTTGTAGGACCGCACAGATCTTAAGGTATCCTTCTGGTCCATTTTGATCCCATAGTAGATCATATTTATTCTTTAAACGAGGATAGCCTGGAACTACTTGAGCCATGATGCCATCCTTCGATTGCTTATATGATACCAAACTACGTGGTGGTTCAATACCATTCGTTGAATTTGATACCTGTGCAGACGTCTCTGCTGGCATTAACGCCATTACAGTAGAGTTACGTATTCCATGCTTGCGCAAATTGCCTCTTAGCTTTTCCCAATCCATTCTTTGATTAGGTGCCACTAACTCATCTACTTCAGTCTTATATGTATCAACCGGAAGAATTCCAGTGTGGTACTTAGTCTCGTTAGATGCAGGACAATTACCCTTTTCCTTAGCAAGGCGGTTAGATGCACTGATCAAGTAATATGACCATGCCTCTGCGTATTCATCAATTGTTTCTAATGCAGCGTCATCATACTTTAGCCCACGCTTTGCTAAAAAGTAAGCAAGGTTAATGATACCGACACCCAATGGTCTGCGACGTTTAGTTCCAGCCATTGCTGCGGGGACAGGATAATCTTGGTAGTCAAGGAGTTCGTCGAGAGATCTAACTGCCAAGTCACAATATTTTTCAAACTCTTTAGGGTCATTAATGAGTCCCCAGTTAATTGCGCTGAGGGTACAAAGGCTAATTTCTCCATTCGTATCGTCTGCATGCTCCAAAGGTTTAGTAGGTAGTGCAATCTCTGCACATAGGTTACTCATCTTAATTGGAGCAACTTCTGGTAAGAATGATCCGTGATCGTTTGAGTGATCTACATTCTGTAGGTATATACGACCTGTTTCTTTTCTTTCCGTAAGAAACGACGAAAAGACTTCTAGTGCTGGCAATGACTTCTTACGTACAGAACGTGACTTTTCATATTTCTCGTATAATGCCTTGAACTTATCTTGATCATCATAGAATGCCTTATATAGATCAGGCACTTCGTCAGGTGAGAAGAAAGTAATATTACCACCAGTGAGTAGACGTTCATACATCAACTTGTTAAACTGTACACCATAATCGATATTGCGAATACGGTTCTCATCAGTACCTTTATTATTCTTTAATACAATAAGGTCTTCGAATTCCCAATGCCATACAGGATAATACACTGTAGCTGCACCACCACGAACTCCACCTTGTGAGCAACTTTTAACAGCCGCTTGAAAGTATTTTAGAAACGGAATGAGACCAGTATGTACAACAGAACCGTCTCCAATGCGAGCGCCCAGACCACGTATTCCACCAACATTGATACCAATACCCGCTTTCTTAGATATGTAGCGAACGACTGAGGTAGCCGTAGCATTGATTGAACCAAGTGAATCACCTGACTCAATGAGAACACATGACGAGAACTGTCTCGTAGGAGTACGCACCCCAGCCATAATTGGTGTAGGTAGTGAGATATAAAATAGCGAAACTGCGTCATAGAAGTCTTTGACATATTTCATCCTTGTATTTGTTGGATAGTTTTGAAATAAAGTTGCAGCAATCATCATATAGAGAACTTGAGGTGTTTCAAATAACGTCTTAGTCTTTCTATCTTGCACTAGATACTTACTACGGAATTGTTCCATACCTACATATGTAAACGAGTTATCACGTTCATGCTTGATATAGTCATTCATCTTTTCGAATTCTGATACACTGTATGCGCCAAGTATTGATGAATCGTATACCTTACGGTCAACGTTTTTCTCAATTGTATCGAATAAGTGTGTTGGCTCAAATCCGTTATAAACTTCTTTACGAATTTTATAGTTGATTAAACGAGCCGCCACATACTGGTAATTTGGTGTATGTTCTGATATAAGTTCTGCTGATGATTTGATCAGTAGCTCATGTATTTCAGAACTAGGAATAGATTGATATAACTGAATGTTAGCTTTGATCTCAATCTCAGAAATAGATACACCTGAGATTTCTAAACATGCCCACTCAAGAATACGATGTATTTTCTCTAACTCAAATCCTTCTTTATGCCCATTCCGTTTAGTGATAGAGATGTCATTCATTTCTTTTCCTCAAAGTATGTCTTGTATGCTATAATAATGTTTTTTTGGTCCTTTATATATCTCTTTAGTTCTGCGAAGTTTAAGGACATTGCTTCATATCCCTTATCCGTAATTGCAAAATATACACGCTGGTCGGCTTCTAACTTATCAAATTCAGCATCAGTAGTATCTGGTGTGAGTATGATAATATCCATATCAATCCATTCGATTGCTACTGGATTAGGGAATGATATGGTCGGATCATTGACTTCTAATATAGGGCAATCAACTGCAATAACAGGCGGAGGCTGCGAAAATGATGAGCATCCTGATAGTCCAACCAGTATGCTACATAAAATAATAGGTTTATTCATTGGTTTCTTCTATGGCTGTTAGATTCTCAACCTGATCACCTAATGCCGCAGTCGCTTTATTGACAATCTTAGATATTAGCGATGGCTTTTTAGCAGCTAATACACCGATATCACGATCGTTGCCTGATGATGAAGTATTGAATTTTGATTTAAGGTTAGCTACTTCTTTGGCTGATGCCCGAGCTTCAATAATAAGGTTATTTTGAACTTCTTGCAGCAGCGCAATATTGCCATTGAGGTTTACAATGGCTTCACTTTGCTTACTTATAAACTGCTTTTGAACTTCGATTGCAGCACCTGATTGTGCTACAGTTGTTTGCAAACTATTGATTTTAGCTTGCGAGCTGGTATAGTACCAGTATCCACCTGCTGCTACGGACATTAACCCTCCGAGGGCCAGCATTCGTATTCCTGATGTTATTCCTATCATGATATAGTTCCTACGTTAATTACTCATTGGTACTATTATAACACATGTCTCATGATAAGTACACAACTATTATAAGTTATTTGATGATCTTCTTCGAATAGATCTCATAGCACCAGTTGTCTCATCTTGAAGGATGATAGTATTTGATGGATTCTTACTTGCATAAAGATGAATAGCCTTTTGGTTAGAGTCATTCATATCTAAGAACTTATTCCAACGCTCAAACTTATTACGACCAGTTTCAAACTTTCTAAAAGTTTCAGATGGAACGTTAAAGTGCTTATACTTACTACCAAGGGGAATAGAGTTTGTGGCAACACCTGCAGTAACGTTTGCCGGTGTATCTTCTCTGACACAGTTGTTGACCTGCTTACCTTTGTTCTTTCCGGTGCCTGGTTTAGTACCATCCTTCTTATATCCGTCCCAGCAATCCATATCACCTGGATCTGCTTCTTTAAGTCTTGGCTTCTTTTCTTTATCTAACATTGCACGAACTTTTTGTAGTTTAGCCATATCTTTTTTAGAAGGACCTTTCTTCTTAGTTAATACTGTTTTGCCCTGTGGGATAGTTTGTTCAACGAATGTGTTCATCGGTTTAAGTCTCTTGATGTTACGTTAATATATTGTCTAGTGGCAATATGCTCCACTTTGTATACGTTCATACCGAATATAGATCCAACTCTTTCTTCATGACCATGCGCAATAACCTTAGATTCTGCGAAAGCAAGTTCTTCACCAGAGTGTGGAAGTAATATGTTCTTATTTAATGTATATACACCAGGAAGTAATTCGTTATCCTGACCAATAATAAATGTTTCGTTGATGTCTTCAAATTCTAATTCAAAATCTAAAGAATGCATCGCGTCAAGAAGCTGTGCCTCTGACATTCCTGTTTCTTCTTTAATTAAGTATAATGCAGCACCATAAGAAGCAATCTTTGACTTGCCACCAGGTACCTTATTCATTAGGCGTTTAATCTTATAAACTAACCTATGGAACATAGTGTATACGTCCCTTTCAGTTGATGTAAGATCCCTTACCTTCTTTATTGGTTGACCATCCTTGTCGATGATGCCTAATTCAAACGCGGGTGTATCTTCCCATGCCGTGACTAATAGTTTTAGGAACCTAAATGTGTATACCGTATCGGCAGCGCGTGTTAAAAACCCCATTAGATTTTACTCAGCTCGTTAGTAATAAATGTATCTATACATATGTCAACATGAGGCGGTTCTGTAATATAATTTAGAAAAATTATAAACGTTGTCAGAGCGTTCCATGATGCACTGTTCATCTTATGATATAGCATTGCAGTACAGGCGTCAGCCTCAAATACATTATATAGTATGATGATATGGTTTAGAATTAATCTAATCTGCAAATCATCGTTATTGTTATACCTAGTGAAGAGTTTCTTGAGGTACTTAAACTTAAGCAGATCCTCTTGAAACTCTTCAATAGACGTACACTGTGGGTTAGTATAATATTTCCCTGCAAACAACTCAAAGTTATCTGCATTTAACGCATCAAATAGTGACATAAAATTTTACTTAGAGAAGAGTTTGTTAATCGTACCTTTCTTATCGGTTGATTCTGCCTTAGCAGGAGCTGCTTTCTTAACGCCGTTAAACTCGTCACACTCATCTTGAGTAAACTTACCAATCATTAGTGGTTCGCCAGACTGGCTAAAAAATCCACTTAAGGTCAATTTACTTCCAGCAGGTGCTCTTTTAAATCGTGGGTTCATGTGCTTATTCCTATTACTTATTGTTGTAGTACTATTTATGCGGGTTTTTCGTGTGTCCAACCAAGGTCTTTTAAGCGATTATGCTCTTCTTCGGTAGGTGCATCAGCTACTTTACCATCTTTATACATTTTGTGTGGTACGTATTCTTCATCACCTTCATCACCTTCCATATCTTCCACTTTGTACTTTTTACCAGAAACAATAAAGGTTGAATCACCCTTTTCTCTTGCAGCATTAAGTGCGCCAGTAAAAGCATTACCTTCTTCTTTATTTTTAGAAGCATTCATCTTCTTCTTAGGTGTGCCGATTGCATACTCGACCAGTTCTAACTCATCGGCTGTATGATCCATAGTCTTATCACCATGTGCAACCTTAATAGAGTCTTTAGTAACACTTAAGACTTTACCTACATTACCATTCTTCTTCATTTTAACTTTGCTTCCTTCAGGAAACTTAGCAGACATTTTAGCTATATCTTTGCGAAGGTTTTCTTTCATTTTCTTTTTCTTAGAACCATCATAGGTTTCAGCTTTTTCGTCATCAGCTTCCCAGTTGGCATCGATATAGTCGTAGAATTTCTTCTCGTCATCGCCTTTAAGTTCGCCTGGACTGGATACACCAAATTTCTTTAATGCAGCTGCAAAGAACGCTTGATATTCTTTACCATCATTCTTAGTATCACTATTGGCACCTTCGGCAACCATTTGTTTAAACGTTTTCACTAACATGTACTCCTAATTTATCTTAATTGACCAGGACCGTAAACGGTTATTCCCGCGATCACTAATGCTACTACGACAGCCCAGAAAACTCTGGATATAATAACAATTTTAACTTCATTTACACGGGCCCTGTCATCAACAGCGTCCATTTTACTTTCGGTATAATCCATTCGTTTTAAGATAGTCTTAATATCATCTTCAACACTCATTTGCTTTTCTTCTAATCTAGCTATGCCTACCATGAAGTCAGTTAATTTATCTATCTTTTCTTCAATGCGATCTAATCTTTTGTGGGCCGCATCAGCCACAGTACTTTCGGTCATATTACTTTATCTACGTTATCCAGCCATTTACGGAGTGACTTACCGTTAGTGGTTTTTAATATGACATAATTTGTTCCAAGATGTGATACTACACCTACTTCATCAGATTCTTTAACAACAACCATATCACCAACACTAAATAAATCGCCATTAATATAGTCTTCTCTGATCGTAGATACCGATTCTAATTGTATATGCTTTCTATATGTATATGATTCTTTAAGATTCATACCAGAACGTACTGCATTAAATAATTTTTGTCCGTCTTTAAATGCCCTTGGTAGACCTTTATTAAATAGTTCAAAGTCATTACTTTCTGCTGCAGCTCTCATCTTAGAGGCAGACATACCAGACACTCCTTCTGAATCAGGATCACGCTCTCCAGCCGAGATGATATTAATACCACCTTCAAAGTTGTAGAAACCGTGACGGGCTTTTACGCCATTATACTTATTGGCAAGAGCATCAAATTCATTGACACGATCAGATCCAACAACCATTGAGACTTTCGTAAATCCGTCATCATATAACTTTACTAAGACATCAATTGCATTCTTAACACTTTTATCACTAATAATACTACGTGCATGCTTAGGAAACATTTTACGCATAAACTTAATTTTATCATCATATCCAAGAGGATTCTTTTTCTTATCCTGTGATTGAGATGAGTATACTCGATACACATCTCCACCCTTAGATGACTTAGCTAATACTTCTAATAACTTTTCATGTCCAACTGTTGGCGGATTAAACCTGCCAAATGTAAATACTACGCCTACGGCTGCTTCAGTTAGATAGTCATTGAACGACTTAAAATTCGACATTAACCTTTTTCCTTGTTCTTCTTCAATTTCGCTTTGTCTGCTCTTTTAACATCCGGCAACTTCTTCTTAGCGATCTTGGCAATTGCGGCTTTCTTCTTATCGACTTTCTTTTCAATTGATTGACGTTGTGCAAATGATAATTCACCCTTACCTTTGCCCTTGGTCAACTTCTTAATAATAGCATCTTTTGCTTGTTTAGTTGCACGCTTCATAAGTGTGTCTTTGTCTGCAAGCTTCTTAGAGGCTTTCTTACGTCCAAGTGCGATCTTACTTTTATTCTTTCTAAATGCCGCTTTCATCTTAAGGCGTTGCTGCATTGTTGCTGCTTCGTCTAATTTATCAATAATATACTCATCAAAATTCTTCATAAGTAATTAATCCCATTTATATTTATTAATGTTCGTATTATATTTATACTAATTACGTGTTGCGGTTTGCCAGCCTTTAAGTACTGCTGGATCAAAGTTGTTCTTTGAGAATTCCATTCTATCTACTAGCTTAACCGCAGAACCTGATAAATGGTCAATGGCAACGAATCCTTCAGGACTTGTTACTTTAAAACCATCGGCAGTTTGAACAAACGTTGATATACCACCAACCTCTGCCAACTTATTAATGAGCATATGCTTAGCTTCTACGATGTAATTCTGTAGGTCAAATATTAACTTAAGACTTGCTTTGTTATCCTTTGAGAAAAAGGAAAGGATCTCATCGCGTGCCTTTGTTTGAGAAGTTTTGCCCTTCTCTGATTTACGCTTATCGATCTCTTTTTGATAACGATTCTCAACCCATGTGATGAGCTCAGCAACATGTTTAGTAGTATTGGTAACACGCTTGCCTGAACGTACCTTAGTGTTATTAAAGGTATTAATCAGCAAGTTTAAATCTTTATTAGTCTCGATCTCTTTTAGAGTAGACGCAGCAATCTTTTTAAATAACTTACCAGCATTTGATAAGTGTCCGGTCAATACCTTAGTCTCTTTGTCGGTAAACGTAGCAAGGCCTGACATATCAGGTAGATCAGCAGAGATGCTCCATACTGAAGGAACAGTCTTAAGCCTTGATATGTCAACACCGAACGATGCAGACATATCCTGTAGAGAAGATCCAGTGTATGTGGTATGCCACACAACACCAATATTAGCTTTAGATATAGTTTTTTCTAGGTCAGATCCTGCTGGTACGGCATAGGCAATAGTGTTTGGATGCATGGTGACATACTTATCACCATCAATAACTGCTTTCTTTAGATCACCTTTGGTGTACATTATGTCACCTTGAATAACACCAGTAATACCTAACTTAGGGAATTCTTTTAGAGCCATCTTTAATTTGTCTGCAAGGCCACCGCCGTGGTTAGCATCAACATCATCTTCTGTATAATTAAGCTTAGGGTTTGTATTGAATACAGACTTAGAACCTACAAAAAACTTACCATTCTCAGGGTTAATTCCAGCAAATACCGCAGGTGCGCCATCCCATTTAACAGTCACATCAGTCTTACCTTTAGCATGACCTGCTAACATATCCCTTAATGAGCGAAGCGCAATTATTGCATCTCGTGCACCTTTTACTCCACCATCCAGCACAAGATCTTCAATATGAGTCATGTGCGTATTCTTAGCAGATGCCTCAGTGATATAATTATTAAAATCGTTCATTGTATTCCTTAAGCCGAAATTTTGATATAGATTGATGAGTCATTAGTCTTAGATCCTGCATAGTTTACCATATGCGTTACAAAGTTGTTCCTCTGTGCCGAAGAAGACTTTAGTAAACCAGTTGCAAGGTAAGCTGCAGCTAAGTTAGCGTGGATTCGATCTATTGTAGTGGTCTTTAACTCAGCCATGAAGTCTTCTTTAGACATCATATTCTTTTCAACTGCGTGAGTCATTGTATAAAATTTGTTTGCATCGGTTCGGCTCTTTCCGCCAAGTAGCTTCTTTGATTGAGCTTTGATATCGTTATTAGTAGGTAAATCAAGCTTCATATGTGCTTTGGCTGCATAGGTTATTTGACCGTATCCAGCTCTACCACCTCGTGCTCCTTTACCTATGATTTCAACATTGAGTGCACCCATAGAAGACGGTGCTCTAAAGTCCATTTTAGTACTACCATCGAATGTGATAACACCACCCTTTAGTGTCCATACGGTTGAATTTTTACCGTCGCTCTTAAGTCTTACTTTAGTAAACTTATGCTTGTCTAGTATTTCATCATCACGATTGTATTCTTTGGATTGTGCTTTCTTATCAAGTGAAGCGATTTGCTTAAGTGATATACCAATGATCGTTTTATTGTCATAGGCTTTTAGAATATCTGCATTGAGCGTAGCAACTGTGGTGACGTCAAGAAGCTTCTTTATATCAGCACCTTTCTTCACTGCCCAAATATCACCTGGGTTCCACTTGTCGTCGTTCAATACTGGTTGGTCTGAGTTCTTAAATGCTTGTCGCTTAGCACTATATATTGCCTTCATTGTGGATGAACCACGGTGCAATGTATGAGCATTTGTCACGTACTTCTTTCTGATTAAATATCGTGCTGTAACGAATGCAGAGAAGAACCATGCATCATCCGATGCCATAACGTCTTTAATGCCTACATCAACGTCGATATCTTTATAATAAGATTGTAACAATTCAGGAGTAAAGTGTGAGAATTCGTTATTAGGACCTTCACCTAACATGGCAGCTAAGAATAAGCATTGCAATGATTCACCGTTAGCAGTGATACCAGTTGCTCCGCCACCCTTACCTTTACCACCAAAAATAGGTGATTTGCCTATCATGTTAGAAACTATTTCACCTTTTTTCTTTAACTTCAGAGTAAAGGTAGCAGGAGCTTCGTCGCCTAACTTAGTATAGTCGTCCACAATTTTAAGATTTGCAGTAGTACCGGCAACCATAGCATCTTCGCCGTTAGTCATTGTTATTGGATCACCGTCTACAATTGTTTGCCTTAAGACGTCTAATCTATCATCTCCATACTTGAACCATTGACTTTTTGTCATAGAGGCCCAACCGGTTAATTCAAATAACATGTTTTCAAACGTCTGCATCGTGTCAACCCTTATATACTTTTAATCTATTTATATAAAATATTACTTATAGAATATGTGATCATCTATAGTAGCAATATAATCTAGGCTAGCATTCCAATACGGATTTACCTTAGTAGTATGATAATGTGTTGCACCATCTACAAAATCATGTCCAGCTCGATACCATAGGATAGCATCAATAGCATGACGGCGGGCATCTATAAAGGCGCCAACATCACGTATTTGGTCAGACAAACCGTCACAGTACCAAGAAAATTGGCATTGATGACGAACAACAACTTCACCCCACATCTTTGCCTGCTTAACAACGCCGCATATATCGTTGGGCCAGCGTGGATGCATTACTCTATTCAATGTTACTAAAGCAACTGCAATCTTACCTAACTTACCCTGATTGCGTGATTCAAAATAGATATTCTCTGCAAGACATTGAATATCCGCTTCTTCGTAATTGTGGTCATTTGCATAGGTTGCAGATGAAAGTATTAGTGCTAGTACTACTATTAATTTATTCATGTGTGTTTACTAAGGCCTCTAAGTAAAGTGATTCTTCGATAAAATAAGCTACTTGCTCGTCAAGTTCAAAACCTTCTTTGAATTGGCATGCATGGATTAGCTCGTGTGCAATAGTAATTAACTGCTCAGTTCTATTAATGTTTTCACTAATAACAATGTCAATATTACTTTGCTTATTTGTTGGGTCAATATAACAATAACCATTATCTGCTATATCATCATCAAACATTATTTCAATATCCAAGTCTTCAATACATAACAACCTAACCACTTCTTGAGCGAACTCTGAAGTGTGATACAAGAAAATACTGTCTTTCATATAAACGTGAAGCATAAAAAACCCCTTAATGTTATACTGTTATTATATCACAGAAAGGGGTGTGTTGTACACAACTATTTTAACTTATTTTAAAAATGTGTCATTTCTTCGATGGGAATTCCAAGCAAAGCGACCAAAGACGCGTAGTATGTAATAGGCAATATTATTTATTACCTTAAATCCGTTAATCTCAATGGCTAAATCTCTAAAGAGTTCATCACACTTCTTTTGATCAAGCATTTCAGCATCACGACCATCGGCTCGTTTAACACTTCGTGTCTTATAGACCCAATCGTGTACAAGTCCTGGCATTAATAATACACCAGTTGGAGATAAGTATTTCCAAAAGAACTTTGGAATAGACGCGCCATCAAAAGTGAATCCAGCTGGAATAACACATTTGACACCATGAAGCTCATAGTTCCAATCTTCGGCGATAGTCCATTGACGTGTAGCCAATAGCCACAATAGTATTGCTCCAATAAAACCTTTGTCCTTTGTTAGAATAGGCACAGGTCTCATTGACGGCATTTCTTTAAATTTAATCATGCGTGTATTTCTCTATGTTAGGAAAGATGGACTGCAATACTTTAGAGCAAGCTCTAGCAATTTGCATGTGTTCTTTCTGTGTTCCATTGGATGAACGTAGATCAACATAATGAACCCACGATCGGATAGTACCATTGACATAAACACGCGAGATAGTATTACCCTCAGGCAAAACAACCCTTGCACATTCTTTCGCAATGCCTTTCGACACTGCCCAACGATATGATTCTTCTGCCAGATCAATTACTGATTTCTGACGACGTCCCCACTCAATCATAGTATCAAGATGCTCAGGACCACATTCAATCGAATTCTGACGATTGACCGGATCTTGCAAACGTGCTTCACGCAATACGAACTCTAGATCTTTAGTAGGATCTGCGTATCGTTGTGAATACTCTTGAAACGAAAACGAACGATGCCTAAGAAATTGACGTGCAATATCTCGGGTCGTTTCAATACCAATACATGCAGAGACCATCTCAAGTGGACTCCAATGCTGATGCTTAACCAGGTAATTAATCAGCTTTTGACCAGATGAATAATCATCTTGGTTGTCTGGAGCTGATACTCTTGCACAAAATGAAATCAAATTAGTTAAAATTTCGTTATCCGATTCTGTGTTAAGAGTTATTGTACTGCCTGCTGGTGGTTGAGAATACGATATTAAACTAGCTGTCATTTACTTCTCCATTATATACTTCTCTAAATTCTTTCAATTCAACTCTTATCTCATTTATTACAATAACCATTAAGGCAAGGGTTTCCTTAACGGTCTTATCATCTGACAACGTGCTATCTTCAGTTGCTATAGTTACGTTCATTATATTTGCCTTAGTTTAGATTGATATTATTTATACGTCTTTATCTTTATCGCTTATGCCAAGAATAAGCACAATATAATGTATAGCCTTGATCATATCCTTACGATTAAATCCGTCCTTCTCACCATACCGCATAAGGTATTTAATAGCAGTATCTCTACACGTGGTCTGTGCAGATCCTAATGCTTTATACACATCAAGCGTCTGTAAAGAATCGCCTTTTGCATAATGAGAGGAATAAGTTGACTCTATATATTCCTCTACCTCTGTTAATATCATATCTTCATTATACTTCATCATTGTTTAAATCCTTCAAAATTGTTTTCTCGTTTACCAAAAGCATTACTTGAACTATTTGGCATTGGGGTTTCTCCAGTCATCAAACCTTGTGCAGATTCTTCAACATCATATAGCTTCATCTTAGCTCTGTCAATACCGAGGATAAAACGTTTGTTATCATTTATATCGGAATAACGATTCTTTAATTGCTTTACCATAACTTGATTCAATGATTGTAATTCTTCATTACTCACTAAGGCAAACATTAAATCAGCCGTAGCTGGTAGGCCAAACGACTCTGAAGTATCCTCTAGACCGACATCGGTATTAGAGAAACCGCTTCTTGTTGTCTGTGTTGCAGTCAAGATTGGTACGTTATTCTCAACAGATAGACCACGTAATTCTTCTGCTATAGATTTGATTAAGGAGTATGTATTGACACTTCCACCCAAGCCATTCTTAATCCGTGAGGATGAACAAATGTTAATGTAGTCAATCATAATAATATCTGGCTTAAACTTCTTCTTTAAGCTTAATTCAGCGATAAGTGCCCTAAAGTGTCCTGCGTGAGCAGAACCAGTAGGGTATTCTTTAATAATAAGATTACCATCAGTCTTCTTAGAGATATTAGTCATCTTATTTGTGAATGATTCTTTTGTTAATGTTTCAATCTTATCAATAGGCACATTCATTAGGTTAGCATCAATACGTTCTGCGATACGTTCCTCTGACATTTCCATAGTAATATACAGAACATTTTGACCTGCACTTAATGCAGCAGCGGCAACATGACACATGAACAACGACTTACCTGTACCAGTACCTGCCATAACAACAGATAATGATTTCTTTGGTAGACCACCCTTTGTAATAGAGTTAAACTTCTCTAAGTCAAATGGCATACGTTCTTCCGTAGTATGATAAAATTCATAACGATCATCGATAGCACCGAAGTAGTCATGACCGATATTAGTATCGAATCCGACAGCTAGAGCTTTCTGCAATAAGTCTGGCAATGCATCCTTACTAAGATTCTCATGCTTACCATCAATGATTGAAATAGATTCTATAATAGCTAAGTATATAGAACGGTCTTGGCACCACTTTTCAGTACTTTCTAGAAGCCAATCCACATCGGCATCTTTCTCTACTGAAGTAATATTGGATAATACCTTACCAGATTCAGTCAATTGCTGATCTGATATATCTGAGTTTTGCATTTCAATGGACAACGATTCGAATGTAGGCAAGTTATTATACTTACCCACAAACGATATAATCTCATTGAACACAGTCTTGAATGGACCCTCGAAGTATTCACGTTTAAGGAAAGGAATAACCTTACGCATATAAACATCGTTACTAATAAGGTTACGTAATATCAATGACTGAATATCTGGATTCATTTAGGTCTTTTTCCCTTTATCACTTGCACTTTCTGCTTTATAATCAATTGCTTCAATCAAACATTCATGTAGAATATGACCTAACTCTTCTTCAAAGTCAGTATCATTATGGAGATCCATATTACCCTCCATGATATGATAATCAAACTTTAAGGTGGCGTAATCGTCATCGGATTCAGTCACCTTAATTTCATTATAACGATAGATAGTATCTATGTACTTACCTTCGGTGATGCGAACTGCGAAATGCTCGTCATCAGTCTTATCGTCAACTAGCTCATACTTCATCATTATATTCAATCTCCGGCACATTGTCTAAGAAGTCTTCACCTAGCTCAGCTTTACGATCAACCGAGTATTGATTCTTAATAAATTCGCCGAAGTCAGTATCTTTAAAGATTGGATCCCAGAATTCTGCACATGATGTATCTTTAGCACGTCGGTTAACGCCAACGACTTCACCCGTAGACTTATCAACTAATGCATACCAGCCATTCTTAGGTTTAATAACATAACCACCAGCAAGAGCAACATCAAGTAATCCTGAGTACTTTTCAATACCGCCTTCCCATGATACTGAGATAGGAATCTTTGATTTCTCTTTAACAAATCGTGACTTCTCGATATTAACAACAAAGTCATATCCAGTAATCTCTGTGCCAGTTTTAGTTTGGCGACGGCCGATAATCCATATGTTATCTGCTGAGTAATAGATACCAGTGCCACCTGATACAATTGCCTTTGGAAACAAACCGATTTCTTGGTAGGTATGATTGACAGCAAGTAAAGGAATATTCTTCATTGCAAGGAATGGTGTGGTCATACGGAATAAACCCTTAAGAGCTTTTGCTCGAGTCATATCTGCAACAGACTTTTCATTTAATGCATCATCTAATTCTTTCTTACTTGCAAGGTTACCAATAGAATCTATTACAACAATGACTTTGTCATCTCGAGTAATTTCTTCTAATTGATTAATAAGATCAAACTTTAGTTCTTCGACATTGGCAACAGGTGTATGCAATACACGTGAAGTATCAATACCAAAGTTTTCAAAGTATGATTGTGGTGAGCCAAACTCTGAATCATAGAACAACATTACAGCATCGGAATACTTATTAAGATAGGCTGCAGCAATTTTCAATGCAAAGCTTGTCTTAAAATGCTTAGATGGACCTGCCAGAACCGTAAGGCCTGGAACTAATCCGCCATCTAAACTTCCAGATAGTGCTACGTTAATCATAGGAACATCAGTTTGAATGACGTCCTTCTCCGAGAAAAAGATTGACTCAGAGAGGACCGCAGTATGTTTTAGCCTCGAGTTCTTTTTTAATTTATTCATTATTGACATAATATAATACTCCTAGTATTTCCTGATTGATAAGACCTATTATACACTGTTTGGGCAGTAATGTACATACATATTATCATTATTTTTCCTGTGTTTTTTATTAGTATGCATCTATTATAACATGAATGCATCCAATTGTAAACCTTTTTCTGGCGGCTTTCCTTGCCTTTGATCCCATCCGGATACCCATCCTGAACCATTCGATAATGCAGATGATACATGATCAAATGTTCCATTGCCACGTGGTACATAATTCTGACCAAATCTAACAAAATCACACATAACATCCTCTAAATCTTTTGCCTTACCACCTGTACGTTCAACCAGTAAGTCCATAAAGTCATCCGCCTTCCATCCTGATGATAATCGTTTCATGCATCTTACTGCATTATTACCTAAATAAGTATGTGAATCCACATCAACATATTCAGGAAAGTAGTCAGAGCAATCCATTGAGAATGCTGCATATACAAAGTTAAACTTCCTATGACCTACTTCAGCATTGTATCCATTAAGGTAGTCTACAATATCCTTATGCCCACGAGTTTCTAGTATAAGCCATTTATGAAAACGGTCAATGAGTGGTGGAAGTTCGATTGACATATAGTCTACGTTTGATGTGCCTTTCTTTGGAGCAGGTGGTTGGTTACCAATAGAGGTAAACATTGGAACACCACGTGACTTGGTTTCAACCATGTTTGCAGCCATCTCTTCGATAGTCTTATACTTACCCCAATGCTGAACCACGTTATTACGATAACCATGATCATTCTCAAATGATGCACCCGATCCCATAATACGATGACATAAAAATACATATAACCATGTTTTCATATCCCAATCGATACTATCATTAGATGCATTTAATTCACGACGTTGCTCGTTATGCCATCTTGACTTAGGAGTCTTTGAACCGAACCATAAGTCCTGTGGTACATTAGAGAATCCTGCAGCATTACGAGTGTAACAGTCATAAATGTCTATGGTCTGCATGAGCGGATCATTAACAGCAACATCAGCCTCATCACAAAAGTAATCAGAATCTCCCCAGTTAACGTTATCCTGTAACCATTTTGCCCTAGGATAATAGTAGTTAGAGAATACGTCTATTGCTTCTTCGTTAAGCCACGGTTGTTTCATTTTTACTCCAGTCTCTGTATGAATCGATTCTATCGTATATAGAATCATCTAGTAGTTCAGGCTCACCGCCAACGTTCCAGAATAGAATATCTTTATCACTATTCTTAGGTATGTACTTCCAGACTTTACCATCGTATGTTGCAATATTAGGAAATGGTGGAAGGTTGTGTGTCTTCTCGGATGCTTGAAAGGCAAGTGGTTCTGATATAGGTTCTGCTACACCTAACTCGCCAGCCTTCATATTACGTGACACACATACAGAAGTAAACTTTGCATTAGGCCATGCTATTTGAAGTGATCGTGTGAGTACACCTGTTGATGTTGCAAGGTATACTTCATCAGGCTCTTTAATCCTCGATGCAACCTTAACGAAACCAGCAGTAACTAATTCATGCTTCAATCCAAGAGGAACAAAGAATGCATTAGGATGTCTGTCTGCCCATTTCTTTGCAATAAGATTTAGGTTAGGCATCGCTGCAATACGATAGAAGTCATAGTCACATCCACGTTCAATACAGCAAGCCTGATGTACCGATATCTTCTTTGAAGATGGCATGAATAGTTTAACTTTCTTACCATGACGTTTTGCCACATCAAGAAGCGAAACACCAGCCAGACCAGTACGTGGTTGTACATAGACGATGGTGTCAATGTGTTCGGGTAGTGTTGATATAAGACAATCGCCACCTCGCACTTTACTTCCTACAAGATCATCGTCACGGACTACTCTAATACCTTCGTGCGTAGTAATACGTGGTGCTGGATTAGGATCTTCCCAATCACGTGCTAGATCTAAATAATATTCTAATGCGGCTGACATTCCATATAAAGGTGAAACGTCTTTATTGAACCCGTCAGTTACGTGATTATTATGAGCCAAAAGAACTTACTCCCCAATCGTTATGCCTATAAAATGGTGGAGCAATATGGAAAGAAGATCCATGCTCCATAAAGGTATTGGCGTATGTTTTAGAATCCATAGTGTACCAGTCAGAAGGTGGCATAATAACTCTACCACCACCCGACCTTGTATCAAGCTCGTCAATGAATCTATTAGTTAGTTCACGACGTTCATATTCCGTACCATAAAATGCAGTCTTCTTATAGTATCCGGTCTTAGGTATACGTCTATCTTCGAACTCAACAGGAACTGGCGCTGCATAATACACATCAGCATCAATTGCTTCTCCTTGCGATACGTATTCATTAATAAAATGCTTTAGATTGAAATCCTCATGGCGTAGGATGTGATGACGTATGTCAATAGAACCTAAAGAAAACGTGATACGCTTATGGCGCTTTGGTGCACCTCTGAACATGTCCTTTAGACCATGTTTCATTGCACCGTGTAATGTCTTACCATCATTGCGTAGAACCATATCACCAGGAGCAGCGAATGCAATTGTATGTGAATCACCTACAGTGATACCGTCCGTGATTAGATCTTCCTGCTTTAATGATTTAACCGTGGACAATCGCTTGCTGACTGCATCACACCATTCCTCGGTGATACCTTCAAACGTAGTCTTTGCACCAATACGAGGCTTTAACATAACGCCATAGTCAGGCATATCATGATCAAGCGATATAATATTCCTACATGATAAGACGATATTAATACGATCATATACTTCTTGAGCAGCGCCACCAAATAGATTTAGTGTACCGCCAAAGTTTGCTCCATGGTCGATATAAACAGTCTCTGCTAGTTTAATCTTTGATGTGCATTTATGATCAATAGACGCATCTAACTGATGCTTCCATACCTGTGCCCATCCGTGTGTATGGGACTTAATATTGATAGGAATATTGCTAATCGGATTCGTAATCACAGAAGACATATTTTACTCCAGCTTCTTCAAACATAGTTTTACTTAATTCCCATGAGGCAACCCATTGCTCAGGAATTTCAGTTGGCATAGGCATTATAACACGCTTTATACCTACTTGTACAATACCTTTTGCGCAGTCGCTACAAATAGGTAGTCCATAGACATATAGATCAGCACCATCGAGTGATACACCGTTATACGACGCGTTATATATAACATTCATTTCGGCATGAACAACAAACTTATATTTGAGCTCGCGGTTATTATAACGTTCTACTGAATCAGTTATTCCACGAGGGAAGCCATTAAATCCTTGTGCTAGGATCTGACCCTTATCTCCAATAGCAACTGCACCTATTTTACGAGAAGGATCTTTTGACCACTCTGAAACTGATTTTGCGAGGTCTATATACCTGCGAGTCCATTTGTTATTTGACAAGGTCGAAATGCCTAGAATATACATGAAGGTTTTGTACCTGCCATGTTATAGTGCCAACCTCAATAGATCCTTGTAGCATTGCGAAACTGTCTTTATTCCAATCTATAACCATATTTTTTAATACATACATCTGCCATGCCCAATCATTCTTATATCCGAAGACAACATCATTAGAACGCATTTGAACAACTGCGTTTAGCTTACCATCACGAACATAATATGTCACAGCGTTAGTGCATATAAAATCTGACATACCGCCTTTGTTAAACTCACGCCATATACTTGGACGAGTATAAACCATAGTAGCACGACGACTATCAGGGTTATTTAATAACTCACCTAAAGCATGATTATATTGATTGTGATATTCACTGTCAAAGATTAACTTACCATAGTTACTATTAATATTGCCATACTTATCTGCAGCACCGACCCATGCTTCTGGAGCCTTTACGAACTCTTTACCATAAATGTCATTAACGTTAGTTGATCCGGATTGATACCATTTAATCTCTTTATCGATATACTGTTTGTTTGGTACACCGAATATAGATTGTTCATCAGCAATAAAAGATGCACCGATAAGCTCAATAGTTTCTTGGCCAGATTTATCTTTAGTGAAGTTCTTATTCTTTAGTTCTTCAATAAAGTATTTGCGTATGTCTGAAACATTCATTATATTATTCCTTAGAATGGTGGATAGCGATCATCCATATTAGCATGACCGTCATGGGTATGCATCATAAGGATAATTAATTGAGTGGCTGCATGAGCTAGATGACGTTGCATTGATTCTGGATCAAAGTCTTCACCTTGCCAATATGAATTTAGATGACGTTGAACAGACGCGTAGGTACGTGAATGAGGTGTGGTATTACCATCATCACGCCAGTTGTTGCGACCGTACTTCTCAGCACCGAACATCAATACACGAGAGATTTCAGCTAGAGCTTCTGGTGGCATTAAGGATAGATCAGTCTTACCTTCATCGTATTTCATACAAATTCCTGTTTAATAAATTTATGGTACTATTATACCACAAACGGACGCAAATGTACACACTTATTTTTAAAAGATTATGCATTGATTCTTACCTTTGGCTGCATAGTGATCATAGTATAAACCTGTACTATATTTTGAATCGCGAGTGTACTTACGGAAAGTCAAAGGTTCTATAATCAATCTAGGTCTTACTAGATAATGATCAGTAAACTTCTCATAAGATGCAGTCACTATATAATCAAAAGCTTTGGCTTCAATTGAATTATGTAATGTATTCACTGCAGTTTGATAAAACGAATACCATATTTCTTTATGGCGTTTAACTTCTATCTTATGGCCAAATTTAGACATCACATCCCACCCATAGGTAGATCTATCTGTTACATCAAACTCTTGAGTATTCAATTCACCACACAATGATGCTACACCTTCTTCGCATACGACACCACCGAGTGTGTCCCAATATACTTTATTCCAATCACGACCTTTTCGTGATTTTATATTATCGTAAATACCTTCAGCCATCCACAAAGCGCGGTCTTCAGTTTTATTAATTGATACTTTAACTGGATTCTTAAATAACTCAACATACTCTTTCATATTAAACGTTCCTATAGACGTACTCAATTGCTCGATCTGCCTCGTGTTCTATTGGACGGCTTTCATACCAGTTTCCAGTGTCACGGTCGATCTCCTTACACAATATACTGATTTCAGATGAGGTTATTGGATAGCCCTTTGCAACTGCACGATATGCTATAGCAACCATCATCTGATACATTTTACGGTACCAGCCAGTCTCTGAAATTGACATATATTCGTTAATTATTTTCTTTGATATAAATGGACAATTATGATATGATGACCACGAATAATTTGTATTATCAGAAGAATCTTTTCTATGCTGTACAATAATAGTTTGCATGGATTCTGGCAGACGATCAAAGAATGATCCGCCATAAGTTCTCTGTAGACCACCTACAAAGGTATGCTTATCCATTAATACTGCCGGATCTAACACCTCTCCATCATTATGGATAAAGAAGTTATATGCATCTGGATAATCAGCAGGCACATAGAACATACGTGATATATCCTTTGTTTGTGCATCTGCCACTTCACCGAACTCAATGTTAGTTGCATACCAGAAGTGTCTAAATTCATCCTTGCCGACAGCACGAGTAAGATTTAATACCATACGGCATTTAGGCTTATCTTCACTTGACGACGGCGTGGAGTAACAGACATATTCATACTTAGAATACTTCTGTAACAACTGGTCAAATGTACCTTCATAGTCATCAATATCAAGTGCAGCCCATCCTGCCCAGCTTGTAGCGTTGTGCATAGAACGAGTTGTGCCAGATTCATAAACCGCTGGAGAAATGAGTGATGAACCTTTAGCTCTTTCATCTTTCTTTGGCTTATAACCTGGCTGAGTTGATAACCTTTTAAGTAAAGTAACAAATTCAACCCATGTATCAAACGTCAGTACCTTGTCGGTCTTATTGTCGTATATTGAATTGAATATTGTTACTTGGTACATTTTAGTCCGTCTCGCTGTGTTTACCAGTTAATGCGTATGGTATATTGCCATGATTATTTGCGTGTGATGGTGCAGTCCAACCTTCTGGCTTTACTAAGTCTGGAAGTCCAAGGGGATTTGGACGACCTTCTTTAACACCTACGTTCTTATTCATATTGGCAATATACACACGATCCCACGCTTCATTCTCATCAACACCGAATGCGTTTAATGTGCCAATGGCAACAACACATAGATCGATAAGACCATCAACTACTTCTTCTGCATCATTCTCTGAAAGAGCTTTATAAGTTTCATCTAATTCTTCTGATAGAAAGTTGATTCGAAACTCTAAGAACTTTCGTAGTGAATCTGCGTTACCTTCTTTCATTTGTGTTAACATCCATTTATGAACACCATACTTTGTGTGCATATTATGAATATCACTTACTAAATCTACTGACATATATTATTCCTCTTATTTAAAGTACTATTATAACACAATACAACTTGTATGTACACACATTTAACCAAAGAATTCATCTAAAGTCGCCTGTGGTTCCACACTCCAACCGACCGCAGCAAAGATAGGCTCAATTGGATCGATAAAGGTTTTGCTAAATTGCTTTTCATAGTCGACGTATTTTTCAAGGCCAAGCTCGGTAGGCATATAGTCAGGAAACGATATGACGTTTTCACGCATACTGTTTGGCAACTTAAGATAACAGAACTTGATCTTTTCGCCGTTCTTGATGGCAGGATACTTTTTATCTAGCTTTGCCTGTTTGACATAGTAGTTATACAGTAAAGAACCTCTGACATGGATTGGTGTACCTTTGCCATAGATCGTTGCATTGTTTTTCCACTTGACAATATCGCTTACGCCACGAGGGAAAGAGATCTCTTCGATACTACAATTAACAAATTCAGACTTAAACCTTTGAACTGCCCGCTGAGTAGAACCTTCGTCACCGGATATAATAACTTTAAATATGTCACGCAACGCATTACGGCAGACTTCAGGAGTGGAAGATTTGATTGCTTCGATACCCATGATCTTGAGTTTTGGTGTTGCATACTGAACACCTTCGTTGTTATGCACATTTAATATATAACGCTTCTTTGCAGTCCAGATGCCTTTGTCAGCAATAGCTTCTCGAGCCATAACCATACGAGGGACATATGAATTAGTCACATTATGTAGTTGCTTATAGGTATCATCAATAACCGGAATAAAGGAAGTCTCGGCAATCTTATCAAGGAACTTAACTGGATTAACAGGCTTAAACTTCTGAACGATCTTATTCATATTAACATAGATCGAGTCTGTGTCAATTGCAATAACATAGTCTTTGTCAGTCTTAAGTAGTTTATTCATGTGGGTATTGACAGACTTTTCGGCTAACTGAATTGCCAATTGACCGCTTACCGTGATTGCTTCCGCAATACGTAAGTCAAAGTATCTGAACCATTGGTTACCCAAGGCGCCATACAAAGAGTTAAGCAAGATTTTGATAGCCATTTGTTGGTTTTCATAAATCGATATGTCACGTTCTACGCGATATAACTCCTGCTTATTAGACTTGTCAACACCTTCCAGCTCTTGCTGAGATGCAAGCATACGCTTTTTAATGATACTACGTTCATCGTAATACTCTGTGATTATCCTTGGTAGGAAACCTTGACGACCTTTAGAGAAACATTGGCCGGTGGCAGCCATAGAATAGCCATCCGTATCGGAAGGTGAGTCAGCGTTAAGTAATGATTTGACGTCAGTGCCATATACAACTTTATCGACGATAGTCTCTGGAGACATATTCCATTGGACGATTATATTTGGATATAATGAGTTAAGGTCAAATGACACTACCCAGTCGTGAAGACCTACTTGAGGTGCTTTAACATAACCACCGGCAAAACTGCTTTTAAACTTTTCAGTCATTGGCGGAATGATAATACCTTTAGAGGATAGATCACGGAATATAATGGCATCCCATATCGCAGTAGTACCCATGACGTCTTCGTAGTTAACACCGCCACGATATGCCATAGTCAGTGCGAGGGTGATTAGTCCCATCTTATCCTCGAAGCGGGAGATTAGCTCGGTGTCTTTAATGTTATAGTCAATGAATTTCTGATAGTCATTTTCATACAACGAATGCAGAGAAGAGTATTCTTCATAGGAAAGCTTACGTTCACCTAGCACCACATAAGCAATATGATCTAGCTTATACGATTCCTGTGTGCCATAAGAATAACCGAACTTTTTGAATAGATCTAGATAGTCTAATTGTGCGATACCCATGATAGACCACTTTTGCTGCTTACGACCCATAACGGTAGCTTCGCGAGCTTGAATGACACCCCACGGAGAAAGCTTTTTGCACCAGTCTTCGGAGCAAACTTGCATAGTCCTATTGATAATATAAGGTATGTCGAAATACAAAGTATTCCAGCCAGTCAGTACATCAGGTGTATTGAGCGGATGAGACCAGTGCGTAATGAATCGAGTGATTAGATCACGTTCATCGGTGCACTTGATGTATTTGATTTCACGGTCTTTTAATAGAGCTTTGCTGACGTCATAATCGTGCAGACCCCACACATAATATATGTTGTCAATATTATTAGTCATCGCAATAGAAATAATAGGATAACTTGCAGCAACAGGTTCAGGAAAGCCATCTTTTGAATATACTTCTATGTCGATAGACGTGACATTAATTCTATCACGATCGAACTTAATGGTTTCAGGAAACTTGTCTTGGATGTATGCTACAGGATAATTCTTATTACCGTATAACATTTTAGAAGGGATATCGCCATACTGTGCTTCGTAGTCTTTTACGTCACGCATGGAGTCAAAGGTGCGAGGAGCTACGCGGGTGCCGTCAAGCACCTTTGCAGTTCCATCAGCTGATTGTTGGTATAACGTAGGTGAGAACCGGTCTTTAGTCTCCACCTTGTTGTTGTCACGGTATCCACGATATAGGATCTTGTTACCGTAACGACTTACTGATGTATAAAATTCCAAAGGTACTCCTCACTTGATGCATAATATATTATTATAACACGATTCCACGCCATTGTACAACTTTATTTTATACAGTTGCAGGTGCTGCAGTATCGTTACTACTAGTCCTCTTTTTGCTGGTATGGTCTCGGATAGGTGCATCTGGTGAACCCCATATAGTACGTGCTTCCACACGCATGTCGACCATATTCTTCTGGTGATTAGTATGTACATTTACCATTGTACGCTTACCATTTTTCCAGCTCATTACTTTACGCAACATTTTATTTGCTTCTTTTAGTGCGTCAATTCGATCTTGTGCTTGCATTATATACTTCCTTTCATTGAGGGATTATTCCCATTAAATACTTCTGGTATCTTTAACACAAAAAGCTACTGTGCTAACTTTTTCATTTTTGCTTATAACAGTATAACCAAATACTTTACTTATGATTTTCTCTTGGCCAGGATCTTCAGCAATCTGTATAAGCGCTTGTCTACAAAGATCAAGCGACTTATACTGCTGCACTACTCTTGGAAGAGGCACTGTTTCTGAAGCATGTATAATCATTGCTATGAGCATAAAATACATAATTATTTCCTCAGGCTGCAGTCAGTAGAACAAACTTATCCATTAGTTGATCGTGTGTTTCTACATTATGCGGGTTTTTCGGTATACAGTCAACCGGACATACTTCAACACACTGAGGCTCGTCAAAATGACCTACACATTCAGTACACTTATCTTTGTCAATCTCGTATATTTCTTGCCCTTCGGATATAGCATCGTTAGGGCACTCGTGGAGACATATATCGCAATTAATGCAATCGTCGGTAATTATTAAAGACATGTCTCCCCTCTTAGTAATTCATATAGCTATTATATCATATATAGTGCTGTATGTACAACTATTTATAATTATTTAATCATATTCCTCGGAGTTTTGTGACTCAATTAACCTTGCAATGTGCTCATCCATTTTAGGGCATTGAAGAAGGTGTTTATCTATAAGTAGAGACGTATACATTTTACCACAAGCGAGGCAATCGTATACGTCAGTACCTTTATATATGGTATGCCTATTGTAAGGCGTTGCATCATATATGTTTGAATTAGCCATTTCTCTTCATGTACAGCACTAGAAGAACGATAGAACTAATCGATAATACATAGATCCATACAGGAGAAAACACCCAGAACCATGATAACGAATTACTGCCAGCTAGCTTAGTTACAACAGAAGCCAGAGTTATTACAAAAACTAATGCAAGTCCAATATTTGCTTCTTTTGTATTATTCTTCATATTCATAATCCGTTGCCTTTCTTATATGCATTAATACAACCAAAATGAAACAGCCATTTCGCTTGATCGTCTGTTAAATTCACATAATGAGCTGATCTACCAAGATTATTATCTGATAGATCAAGTTCACCTTTCATATTATGAATAAGGTAGTCTATTCCGCCATTGATTAATTGTATCTGTGCATCCACATTAATGTCTGCAGACTCTGATAAAGCTGGATCATCTTTACCAATATAACCAAGATCAAAATCTAGAGCGCTTTGCACAAGGTCGTCTGATGGATAATGAGTACTTGGAATATTAGCCAATGGCTCAGTATCCATTCCCTGATCAGGCACCTGCTCTCTCCAACCTTGCTGCATATACTGTGCAGCTGTAGTGAATTTTAAATCTGAGATAGGAGCAGCTTCTGTACTAACAGTAAGAGCTAAATCCGCTTCATTAATGCCCATATCAACATCGGTCAATGTGTAAACTTCTTCATCATCTTTAATTCTATTCATGCTGCTTCTCCAAACCATTGTGGTATTTCTCGGCCAGTCCAAACCATCTTGAACCTCTCTTGTTTTGTTTTGTAGAATGCACGATACGACTTAATCGCATCTGTAAATATGCATTCGGGGTTTGAAGACATCGCCAATTTGAATGGCGTAAGACCACCTTGTGAAATATTCCTTGGTGGAGTTGCTAATTCTTCAAGTAACTTAACTTGAGTCATATGAACTTTTCCATATCTATATGTATATTCTAGGCAAAGCGCCTTGAAGTGATCATAGTGCCAATTGTAATTTGCAATAGATTCGCGGGTCCATACAGTACTAGGATGATTAAAGTGACATGCTTTATATAGAATGCCTTCGCGATAATCATCTAGTCGCCAGTACTGAATATTAGATCCTCCTTTAGAAAGCCTACGTTCCATGCCGCCATCTAACATACGATGGACTGTTGATAACATTTGTGCAGATTCTACGATCATCTTTACAACGTGCTTATCGCACTGTAACTGTGCTGCCACAATTGGATCGTTATCTAATATGAATATGTTCATATACTCTCGCCTTAAACTAAATCACTATCCACTAAATAACTAACGACATGCCATATAGTCCACATCGCTGCAATGGGTACTGCAATACTTTTAATTAGACCGTACACGTCACCTGACACTACAGCCGATATTACGATACTCGTAAAAGCTGTGCTAGCAATAACTAATGCAACTGCCTGACTTACTGTTGGTCTCCGAAACCATTTTGATACTACTGTCATATACATCATCCTTCAAGTTTAAACTGCTCTTCTATTGACTTTAACACTGAGTCAGATATTATAGAGATAATATGTTTTAGATCATTCTCACCGTCTAATATTTCTAGCTCATCGCTATAGTCTTTAAATGCTTCGTACAAGCCTGTACTCACACCTTCTTCAATGGCAAGTGCCATAATTTTACGTTCTGGCTTTAACTTCATAAAATTCCATGTCCTTCATCTGAGTTACCACGCCATTTCGAATGACTAATTCTGCCTCGTACGTCATGCGTGAAATCATATACGATTTTAATGAATCCATATCACAAAACATTCTTTCATAACCTTCAGGCAGTTTAATAACACTAGGTTCAAGCTCGATAGGTATAAATGGCATTATAAAGATCCTTGTTTAAATAAAATTATTGTAAAAACAAAACAGTATCCGAGGGTTACCCATAGACCTGCTTCAAATATTCCAGTTGCCTCGATCTCGCGTACAGACATAAGTATTGCTTGATGATCCATAATATTTCCTGTTTTTCTCAATTCGTATATAGTATTATACCACACCACATACAAAATGTACACAGTCTTTTTGTAAAGAATTGTAAATACTAATCATCTCTTTCTGATGTGCCATAATCGATTACGACTGGAAATCTTGGTATACCATCAACTGATATTTCAAAATAGCGTAGAGTTGCCCATGTCGGTGTCGTATCTGTTAGGAGTAGCTTACTTAATTCATCCATATTACCACGAACACCTGCGTTGAACATTAGTCCCTCTGCAGTCTGTAGGTTAAATCGCTTGACACAATTCTTCCAATTACCTTGACCTTCCTCTATACCTAAAACTTTAAACTCTTCGGTGATAAACTCTTTACGCTTTAATAAATTCTTTGAACGTTTGTTCTGATACTCACCATTGATACGAATCATTTGACCTTCGTATCCGCATTTAATATATTCTCCATAGACGCCGTTTAGTTCATCCTGATTCTCAATGTACGAACAAGGTACACGTTGAATGCAGCACTTACCAATAGCTCTTACGATGCCAATGTATACCGTTTGGCGAACTTGAAATATGCCATCGTTTCCGGTATCATAGACATGAAACTGTACTAGCTTCTTTGATTCTATTAAGTCTTCTTCACTTGGCTTAGACTTACGTACCAATGAAACTATTTTATTGAAATCATCTTTGAGGTCATGATTATATAATTCTCCATCTAAAACAAGATCAGGGAATTCCTCAAATATAGGAGCTAGTACTTCCCATATATGAGGAATAGCCATATGGGGCTTTCCTGAACGAGACCACAAACCACTCGCCTTTGCTATACAACGTATGCCGTCTAATTTAGGCTGGGATATTACAGGGAATTTTAAAGGCTTTTTTAGTTTAGCATAATCGTGAGCAAGCATAGGTTTAAAACTAGTAAGGTCATCAATATCCCTAAGGTGTATAAAATAGCCCTTTTCAAGTTGTTTCTTATGCTGTGCATTTGACTCCGCAATTGCCTGTTCGTTTTCGTTCTTCTCATTCTTCCTACCTACGTTCTTCGGTTTGGCTGTTCGCCATTCAGAGACAACTAATTTGCCGTCAAGAATACCGGAGACCACACGCCACTTATCATTCTCAAATTGTGCGGTCCAACACCGGATCTTTCCAGTCGTGTCCCTCTTGTACAATGTATCTAGTGCTTCAATCATGTTTAACCACCTCATTCGTGTTCATAACAACTCGCCGTACATAGTCAGTTAGTTATTTATTGCTTTAATGATTTTATTGACTCATTCTAGCTATTTCTTGTGCTTCTTGCTGGCTTATTACAGGAACTGCATTGCTCTTATGCATAGTTGCAATACCTAGAACAACATCACCTGTATAGATCTTTTTGCCTGGCTTAGAAACATTGATAGCTCCGACAGATTCTACACTTGGATATACGATGTCGTTAGGAACGTATTTCTTCATTGCAAGCCTGCCTGCATATCCAGGCCTTAGCTTAACTTTAACTGGCTTCATTGCACTAGCACGCTGTAAATCATCAGCAATACGCTTTTGATTCGCAGCCCGCGTTGCTTTTTGCCTTCTCGTAGCTGACATTAAAGTTGATTATCCCAAGATATGTCCATAACAGCAGTTGCTTTTCTTTGATCTGCAGCTTGCTGTATACGACGCATCCATGCTGGATTTACGTTTTCAAGAATTTGGACAGGTGCCCATTTTTCGTCAATAGCCTTTGTGTAAGATTCTACTGTATGGTTCTTGATTAATTCTGTAAGAAAATTTGCCTTAGTGACAACTCCATAGTTGCGCTTAAAGCGTGCGATAAACAAATCACGGCCAGTACCGACACGCGAAGGATGTGTGCCTGGGGTGTCTTCATAAACTGGACGACCAGGATATTCTGCAGTGTACATTAGGAATCCGCCATGGTACTGAAAGTCTTCTCTATTAAAAAATGTCACGCTCATAAGTTTCTCTTATTTCTTTATTTGATAGATCTATTATACCATATAATACCCGCTTTGTACACTTTGTTTTTATACTATTTTGTTATAGCATATAACCTTCCGGAATAAGCGTATCACATGCTGGTATTCAATAAATTATAAATATAGGTATTAACATATTAGGATAGACTATGGACTTTTTGCAATTAATATCTGATGTTGGATTTCCTATTGCTGCAGCACTTGGCGGTGGGTTCTTTGTATTCACGACTTTAAAGTTTATCCTTGCTGGTGTGCTTGATGACATAAAGACACAACGTATGTTTGCCGTTGCACTTGATAATAGAGTTAAGACTATGAACAACGAGCTCATACGAATTGACGTTAAAATGTGCCAGGCATTTAATATTAGACCTGACTATGATAGGATTGCTAGGGCTGATGGCCAAAAGGATGCGAGGAAGGATTAATGGATATAGCATCAGCGATTAGTCAATATGGCTTTCCTATTATTGCAGCATGTGGCCTCGGTTATTTCATCTATCATATATGGACATGGGTAACCGAAGAAGTTGATCCGGTTGTATCAGAGTCCCATATGACATTGATAGGATTGATTGATAGAATACGTATGTTAGACAATGATCTTATACGCCTTAATACTAAACTAGATATGGTTATTCGACAACAGGAAAAAGATAATGAAGAGCTACCTGGTACCGATAGCGCTGATAATACTTCTGACTTACATTAATACTGTCGATGCAGGAATGTCTTATCGTTTTAAGAATCCTTCATTCACTGGCATTGGCTATAGTTCACATGTGTTAAGTATTGAGCAACTACAATTTAATAGAGAAGAAGACAAAGCAGGTGCTATAGCGTCAGAACAGAAACGACTTGAAAGAGCACTAGCAAGTACTACATTAAATAAATTCATTAAGAACCTTGAATCTCGTATATATGCCACATTATCTAAACAGATGGTGGATTCTATGTTTGCCGAATGCGTAGAAGATTGTGCAGGAAGCGGCTCAGCAGAGATAGAAGGCAGTCTTATAGCATGGAAGAAGGATCCTATTACAGGTGAGATAACTCTTAATATATCTAATGATGATAGTACCACTACAATAACTATACCGGGTGCAGGTGAATTTACATTCTAACCCTTAGCAGACAACAGTCTTATTATATCATAGTTTGAGGCATTTGTACATACTTATGAAAATTATTATAACATCTATTTTATGTTTATTATTAGGGGCCTGTTCAACATTCGGCAACTGGCTGAACGATCCTATTCCTCCGATTGCTCAGTCATCGCCTCTTGGTGGTGAGTTGGAAAACATGGAAGAACTAGACGGCAAAAAGATGACAATTGCTGTTTATAGTTTTACCGATAAGACTGGCCAGAGAAAGTCATCCGAGATTGGCTCGAGCTTATCTTCTGCAGTCACACAAGGATCCGAAGTATGGGTTATTAAAGCTCTACAGGAAGTAGGCAATGGTACATGGTTCGAAGTTGTAGAAAGAATCGGATTAGATAATCTGGTTAAGGAACGCCAGCTAGTACGTAATACACGAGAAGTATATGAGAAAAACCTAAAGAATGGACCGACACCATTAAAGCCAATGACATTCGCTGGGCTTATATTAGAAGGTGGTATTATTGGATATGATTCCGATACACTTGTAGGTGGAACTGGTGCACGTTATTTAGGCATTGGAGCCACAAAGGAATATAGAACTGATACAGTCACGATCGTAATGAGACTTGTGAGTGTGTCAACTGGTAAGGTATTGTTAAGTGTTGCTACAGAGAAGACAATATCATCCCATCGCTCGAGCACTGACGTCTTTAAGTTCCTCGATATGGGAACTAAAGTAATCGAAGCCGAAATGGGTTATAGTAGGAACGAACCAGTAAATTATGCGGTGAGGGCTGCAGTAGAAGCAGGTGTCATAGAGATAATTCGAGAGGGAGAACGGAAACAGTTGTGGAAGTTCGTCACCAATAAAATTTAACTTAGGAGAATAATATGGGTATTTGGAATAAAGGTAAAGACGCTGGTAACAAGGCATGGGGTACTACAACATCCGCCTTAAGCACTCAATGGGTTGTCGTCAAGGACTTCCATGTAAACGGTTATAATAAAGGTGTGAGCGGTGCTAAATGGGTCGGTAAAAAAGTTAAGTTCTGGTAACAAAGAGGTAGAATGAAATGTATGAAGAAATATTATTTTGGTGTAGTACTATCCTTAATAACTAGTATCGTCTTAGCAAACGATATTTACATAGCACAAGTGGGCGATACTTTAGATCTTGATATAGTGCAGGATGGTCAAAACAATACAATCGGTACGTCATCACAGGACGTAGTCCTTGGGTCACAGGGTAATGCCTCAGACTCAATGACGTTTAATATTACTCAAACCGGTAATACTAACTCAATTACCGCACAAATTTTAGGTGCCACATACACCGGAACGTGGGCGTTTACCGGTAATAATAACGCTGTTGCATTATTATGTTCGTCAAGTTCTGCAGCAAACTGCGGTACAGTAACACTCAATATAACTGCGGTTGGCAATGCTCAAGCGTATACTATTAACATAGGACAGAGTGCAAGTGCGGCAGGTGCGATAGTAAACTTTACAGTCACTGATTCCAATAACGTGATAGCTACTGATATAGAAGGTACGAGTGCGGTTGTAACTGTCACCATTGCCGGATCTTCAAGTAGTGCAAGCGCTAACTCATCGCTTGATATTGACGTGGCAGGTAATGGTGATATTATAGGACATACTATGACGTTCGCTGCAACCGGTAGGGGACACGTAGTAGTACTTAATCAGTCTGGCATAAATGACAATCTGATAGACCTAACTACAAACGGCGATGGACATGCGATTAATATTATTCAGCGTGATTAGTGTATTATTATCTATTAATGCGTATGGTGATTCAATAGGCCAGATTTCAATGATCTCTGGTTCAGGTGCTATTGAACGAGGCGAGGATGCTGAAACTGCAGAGGAAGGAGGATCAATAGAGATGCTCGACACTGCGGTGACTGCTAATGCTAATATGCGGATTGAGTTCATAGATGAAACCCGCGTTGACATAACAGAGCACTCTCGTCTAATAATAGATGACTTTGTATATGATGCTGAAACAGGGAAAGGTTCATTAGGATTGAAAGCTAGCCTTGGAACTATACGTTATGCATCAGGACAGATAGCAAAGAACTCACGGCAAAACGTTAAGATACGAACACCTTCTGCAACTATTGGTGTTCGTGGCACTGACTTTATTATGGTTGTGGACGAGATAGGCGGATCGATGATTACGTTACTGCCATCTTGCGATACTTCCGGAATGTGTTTTGTTGGTGAGATCTCAGTAGAAACGGATGCAGGTTATGTGCTACTCAATAAGGCATTTCAGGCTACGATAACAACTACAAGCGTTGCGGCACCGACGAGACCTTTAATACTTGATCTTGACGAAGACATGATTAACAGTCTTCTTATACTTAGAAAGGTTAATCCATACTACGAAGAAGCAGAACAAATTGCGGAACTGAATAAAACTGCAGATTTTCTAAATGTAGACTTCTTGAAATACGATGGACTTGATGAGGACGAGCTAGAAACAACGGAAAGCCTTTGGGTATCTTCATTAGACAATACACAATTTCTCCTTGGTGATTTGTTGCGTAACCTATTAGATCAACTAAACTTTCAATTAAGTAGGCTAATAAACGACGTATTATTATCGCAAAATAAAAGATACCTGGGGCAGGATAAGACTGTATACGGTCATGACGAAGTGACAGGAATAACCCTTGAGAACGAAGAACCCAATTGGGTATTTAAGAGACGCGACATAGATAACGAAGAAGGTTATGTCGAGTTAAGATTAAACCAGGACTATGGATATTCTATAGACTTACAGCAAGGTGGAAGTGAACTATATGACTATACATTGGGTAATGACAATAGTAATTATATTAGTATTATTCAAGCCAACTAATTCTGAGGCAAACTACTTACATATAATTCAGTCTGGCCATAACTTTGTGTTAAATTCTACTCAGGATGGAGAAAATAATAGCATCGCGGATTTACATCTGAGACAAGGTGTCCGTGGCACTTTGGCTGGTAGCGGTAAAACAGTAAATTTTACTCAGACAGGCGATAACAATAGAATAGGTACATGGACATCTGGTAACGACCAAGTATTAACAGCATCACAAGTCGGTAATAGTAACACTAGTAAAATAGATAACCACGGAAATGATAACGATATTATAGTATCCATTATAGGCAATAATAATTACACTCGTACCGAAATAGGTAATGGCGGTGATAATGGCAATACTATTAATCTGGAAATAGTCGGTAATAGCAATATAGTTAATATAGAAGCAAACACTGACAATAGCACTGTTGAGATGGTTTTAGACAATAATCACAATGCCCGAATAACTCAAGTGAATGGAAGTCATTCTGCAAATGTAGAGTTAACAAATGACGGTGGAGCTTATACATTTAGACTAAACCAAAATTCACAGACCAACCAGTCTTACACTATGGATGGTGTATGCACTAACCATCACGGTTGTTCTCTTATAGTAGAGCAGAATTAAGGAATAACATGAAACTTATTACTCATTGGACATTAGCATTTATTACGGCATCTATGGTATTGTTCTTTCATTATAGCGATGGTACTGTTGTTCAGACCGCTCGCCTAAAGAGCTTTGACTTATTACAAGAATACGATAAGCCAGTTCAAAGCAACGACATTGCAATACTGACTATTGACGAGAAGGCTTTAGAGAAGCATGGGCAATGGCCATGGAAGCGTGATGTGCTTGCAAATGTGATATGGGAACTTCGTCAGGCTGGAGCCGGTGTTATCGTATTACCGATCTTATTCTCTGAGTACGATAGGCTAGAAGGTGACAAGGATTTGCTCGATGCAATGACAAATAACGCGGTTGTGATCGGTCAAGTAGGCTCTTTTGAGTCAAATAAGTACGGAGTTCCGCGTGGAGTAGCTAAAATCGGCGATCCTTTGCCATTTTTGTTCGCCTGGGATGGCATATTAGGACCAATTAAAGAGTTTGGAGATAATGCTGGTGGTGTTGGCGTTTTGAATGCCGTACCTGAGATTGATGGCGTGTTGAGGCGTATACCCTTGCTCGCTCGCGTAGGCGAAGACATATACCCTGCTCTGGCTGTTGAGATAATACGTGTTGCCGTAGGTGATCCATCATACCAAGTGAAGAGTTCTGCCGGTGGTATCGATAAGATGCGAGTACCTGGTTATCCTACAATACAAACAGATTTTAATGGACGTATATGGTTAAGATGGAATAAGGTCTTTGATACTATAAGTATTGCAGATACCGATCGGTTCAGTGAGATGAAGGATAAGATCGTTATCATCGGAACAACCGCTGCCGGTATATCTGGTGTTATTGCATCACCTAAAGGCGGACAGTATAACTATATGCCTGCTGCGGTGTCATTACAGAACATACTTGATGGTGATACAATATCTCGTCCATGGTGGAGTACAATAGTTGAGTTAACCACGACTGCAGTCCTTGGATTAATATTAGTATTGCTAGGTAGGTTTGCTCCATACTGGTTAGTAGGTATTTGTATTGTCGCATTCACTAGTGGACTTGGTTTTGCCACATGGTATGCATGGACTGAGTATCTATATTTGATCGACGTCACTATGTCTATTGTCGCAGTTATCGTTGTTGGTCTGCATGCAGTATTTGCTAGGTTCGTTATAGAGTTTAAAGAGAAACAAGAAATTAAGAAGCAGTTTTCTGGCTATGCATCGCCTACAGTTGTTAAGATGTTACAAAAGAATCCAGCTTTAATCAAAGAAGGTGTGAAGAAAGAAGTATCGATATGCTTCACTGATATGCGAGGCTTTACTCCTATCGGCGAATCATTTGGTGATGACGTAAAAGGTTTGACTGATATTATGAATGGATATATGGATGCTATAACACAACCGATATTAGATGCCAACGGAATGGTTATTAAGTACATCGGCGATGCATCTATGCACATTCATAATGCTCCAATACCTGACGAGAATCATCCAAAGACCGTAGTGCAAACTGCACTCAATATGTTAAAAGCTGTAGAGGTGTTTAATGAGAAAATTACATTCGAAGGCAGACCTCCTGTCGGCCTCGGTGCTGGTGTTAATACTGGTCTTGGCTATATTGGTGAAATGGGATCAACGGCGAGACATTCGTACGACATCCTCGGTGATGCAGTATCAACAGCAGCTCGCCTGGAATCTGCATGCAAGTCATACGGTGTACTATTAATTGTTGGTGCAGAAACTTACGAAAGAACGCGTGACGATTTCTTTTATCTCAAGTTAGATAACCTGGCAGTAAAGGGAAAGTCAGTGGCATTGGAGATATATACAGTATTACAGCAATGTTGTCATCCGTCGTACGTTAAGTCTAAAGCATTACATGAAGAAATGCATGCGGCATATACTGATAAAGATTTTGAGCTTACAATACACTTATGCAAGTTATTAAAGGTAAGCTTCTACGGACAGATGGAAGATTATTATGATATATGGATTAAAAGGTGCAAATATATGTTAACTCAGGACCTACCCGAAGATTGGGATGGGATATTTCGTGCAACAACTAAATAGGATAATACGATGACAAAGAAATTACAACCAGATAGCAAGTTAAACGTGGCCGACCTTAATAGCGATGACGTCGTAACAGATGCTGAACTTGATACGCAAGAGCGAATGATTAGGCTTGAGAATGAAGATAAGAAGGAAGATGCTCAACGTGAAATGGCATGGTTTGCTTTATGGGGAATGTTGTTATATCCATTTGCTGTTGTCATAGCTACACTATTTGGGTTAGACAAAGGCGCTGATATATTGGGCGATATGGCTGGAGTATATTTTATTGCTGTTGCTGGTATTGTTGCTGCGTTCTTTGGTGCTGCAGCTATGAAAGCCTCAAAGGCCTCGAAGAAATAATGCCTAGAAAGAAAAAGAAGAATGACAGAAAGTCAAAAAAGAGAAGGCGTAAAGAAAAATAAAGGCACAGTTAAGTGCCTTCTTTATCGCTATCATAGAATACCTTATCTGGCATCTCGTAATCGTCATCTGCTAAGTTGCGGCGGATGACGCCTTCTTCTTCCATAATTGTGAGTACTCCTGATACTCCTTGCTTTATGCCTGCATTAAAGCTTTCTTTATTAATATCCGCCTCTAGATTGGTGGTCATACCAAGCCAGAAGAACCAAATGGCAGTGACTGCTATCAGCGCCATACTGAACCACATAATGTCGGTCATTATAATAACTGAATTTGCTTAGCTAACAATTTAATATCCTCTATGATATGCTTAATTTCATCATCTTCCAATGTGAGTTTATTTAATTTAATGTGGGTCATCCTACGATTCATTAAATCTACGGTACTTTCTAAGATATTTAAGTCTGTCATTGCTTAAGTGTTATCTCCATCGGTGTACTTCATTTTGGCCTTATCAAAAACGTCTTTCTTAACTTTCTTTAAAATCCAATTCTTGACACTTTTAATAAAGGCTTTTAATTTAGTCATAATCATCCCTCAACTTTAGCGATTAAACCATTAACCATTGTGATATTAGCACCAAACTCTCGGCCCTTAGGTAGAGTAATTCCATCATACTCTTTTAGAGCTGGCCGATGCATTGCAAGAAATGTTCCATTCGCCATAAACTCATCTCCGAACATTGAAGTCTCAACGTACTGAAGTGGCTGGCCAATACAAGCAGCAAGTTCTTTTCTAGATTTATATCCTGTTAATAACATAGTCATAATATATTCCTCAATCAAATCGGTTTGACATTTTAGCACCATTGCAAGCTGAAAGCGTCATGCCATCAAAATTGCCTTTTGTTAGGTACCAATCTAGGTCTACAAGACCTTCTTTCGTAATAACCTCTTTAGCTATTACGAGGTGGTGACGATGCTCGGTTAGACCAGAGTCACGTCGGCGAGTCTTAGGATGCGTTAGCAATTGCTCTATATAGTTCTCGATACATCCAAGATACTTTTCAATTACTTCAACATCAAGCTGAATTGTTTTATTTTTACTCACCCTGCTGTACTCCAGAATAAGTCAGAGCGAGCCTCCCAGGCATCAAAAAACACTTTGCGTGGTAGTTCAGTAATTTGTGTGCCGTGAAAACACTCGATTGTGTGCCTTGTATCAGCAGCAACGTCATCCCAACTGCGGGTCTCATCCCACTTCCAAAGCGCTGCAGGCATTAGTTCTGCAATTTCAGTAGCATTTAAAGTTCGCACTTGATTCTCCTAGCGTTAATTCTTTCATAAGCATCGACATAAGCTTGAATAAAATCAATGTCTTTTTCGAAAGTTACCACAGCTCTTGAGCAAGCTGCAGTAGCAGCATCGGCAGCATCTTTTTCAATAGACGCAACTAAACCTAAATGCGCTGCCCTACTGGCATTCGCCTTAAGCTCGTCCTTTGACACAGAAGCTGGATCATCAATCCACTTCTTAACTAAATCAATTTGAGTATTCATATTGTCACCTTTTCAAATTTACGACGACTCTTACAAAATTGCATAGAGCGTTTAAAAAACACGAACTCACCAGTAAGACTATTAATGTAGGCAAAGCAATGTTCCGCAGTGCGATTAACAAAGTAGGTATGGTTAGGAGTGTTATCTTCCCAAACAGTAATTTCTCTTAAACCGTCCATAATTAAATTCCTTTCCGCAATGATGAAAGCTTTTGTGAGGCTGAAGTCATAATAAGATAAGGCATCCAGAATAGACTATAAGTCAGAATACCTGAAACTACAACATAAACTGCTAACTCGCTAAATTCAATATACATAATAAATACTCTGTGTTTCTCAATTCAATATAAGTATTATATCATAAGGGGGATCTTATGTACAACACTTCTTTAGATCATTTTGTTATATGTTTATAACAAAAAGTCGAGAACCCATAGACTTATCAAGTATACTTTCGCCGTTCTGATATGTCGAAAAGGTACCGTCGTCATACTCTCCAGTAACATCTTTGTCATCGATAACACGCTTGATGATCGTACCCTCAACTCGGCCTGAACCTTCGTGAGTGAAAGTAACTGTACCAACGATATAACTATCACTGTGAGCACCGAAATCTAACGCTTTAATTAAATTACCAACTTGAACTTTTCTCATAATAATCTCTTTCATTGCTTGATTCATTAATTATATTATACCATACAATGGGACTATTGTACAACTTTATTTTAGTTGTTTTTAGATCATTTTGTTATAAGCTTATTACCCTTTTAACTTCGGTTTAACGTAGTCCTCGGATTTAATAATGATGCCATTGATCGTATATTCTTCGGAAGTCGATTCGCCTTTCTGTGTGCTCATATAGGTTTTAAACTCTGTCCATTCGTGCTGATCTAAAGTGATAATGTCAATCCGCTTCTTAGCCTTTGCAGCTGCGGTGACCTGATCAGAAATTTCATCCATGATGTGTTGTTTAAATTTAATTTGCATGTTATATCCTTATGTGACTTGTGGTGGTTAAAGAGGTGAGATGTTCAGCAATTCCTCCTTTTTATCGTAATAGCCTTCAGCGTTTAAGCACTCTTCGACAAAAATCATTTGCTCTTGCTTTGAATGCTCACGCCATGCTACTAGTGCATTCTCAGCGATCTGTGAGATTTCCTGTTGTAGATCAAAATACCGTTGAGGAGTACACTCTTCGCATCGACCGAACGCGATACCTAAAGGGTGTCCACAGTTTGTACAATCATAATGCGCCATAGTATCCACCTGTTATAACTTCGTAAATGTATTTCCAGTTTGGAACACGAATAGCTCCGCCTTTATAACCGGCGTTAAAGTCGTGTGCAATTAGGAATGTGTTTAGACCAAAGTTAACTCCAAGGTCTGCGTTCTCAATTTTATCTTCTACCCAAACACACTCAGTGTCGATATAGGGAGTTAAAGCATCAATTTTATCTTCACCAGTATCGAGACATATAACTTTCTCAAATGCTGTAGTACCGAACAACTGTTCGAGGTTATAGATGCGTGCCTTTTGAGCAGCAGGATCTAAGGATAAAGAAGTAATGCAGTGGAATACAAACCCGCATTCTTCGTGAAGTTTCTTTACGTATTTAACAGCATCATTTAACGGCTTTAAGTACGCAATATCGGCAGAAGCATTATATGACCTGACGTATTCCTTCATAGTATCCTTGGCTAAACCATACACGACTTCCATCTCATACGCTTCTTCAGCCATAGGCTCAAGAGAATGAACTCGCTTCATCCAACTATGGAAGCCATAACACCAATCAACTAAGACACCGTCACAGTCTGTTAAAATCACTTTACTTTTTAAATCATAATTAAATTTCATAATGTATATATTACCTAAATTTTAGTGCACATTAGTAGGTGCAGGTTTAATTGTTTGAATCTCATTCGTAGAGTCTAATATAGACGTCGTGATCTTTTCAAAATCTTCTGGATTAAGCGCAGACTTGTATATGCGTAGAGCACATGCCATAAGCACTCCTGCACTTAGTAGCGGATTAATATCAGCTGTTATGCGTTCAATATCGGCAAAGAGAGTTTGAATTTCATTTTCTTCTACATTCATTATATGCTCCTAGAAGTTGTAGTCGTAAAATTTACGAGGTTCATCAGCTAAATTAAAACGACGGCCATACTTGTCCTGCCAGCCTTTGTTTTTTGATAGACGGATGCGGATTGGAGTGTACTCTTCGTTAGAAGAAATAATCCATTTTTGAGAGTATTGATTAGGGCAATGAGCTGAGAATCCGCCAGGGATGAACTCAGGTTTCCAGTTTGGATCTCTTTCAGAATCCATTGGACGAACTTCGATGGTTTTTTCTGAGATTCTTTTAGTGATCTCATAAGGTTCTACATCAGTGTAACCGTGGAAATTTGCATAATTCATAATATATTCTCTAGCGTTGTTTGATTCAATATAAGTATTATATCATGCTAGACTAGAAGTGTACACAACTATTTGTGTTATTTTTAGATCAGTTAGTTATAAGCTTATAACTTTTCGGAATAAGCTGCCGCGAAATATTTTAGTTATCGACTGGAGCATTTGCTCTCCATTGGTAACAAGACCAATAATTTGCTTTCCATTTTGGACCTGGATCATCGCAATTGAACCTTGCTCTAAATGATGCTCTACGTTTAGGATCATCTCTCTTGATTTCCGATCCGGGATCACCAAACCGAACAACCACAACAGTGCCTTTTTCATTCTTCACATAGACTTTAAATTTCTTGTCTTTAACTTCAGAAGTACGAATAGGGTTATTGAGTGTAACTTCTCTGCCTTGATATTCAGAAGCTTCTGTAACTAATTCGTCACAATTGCAATAGGAATATTCTGTAAAAGTTTCCATTTAACTTTCCCTACTTACTATAAGCTCTGCAGCACGTTTTGCGCTGGGTGCATCTGGATATGAAGCATTATATGCTTTACGTATTGGATCTGATTTATCAGATATTTTCCATACAATTTTAGCTTCTCCCCTGGTAGCTCCTCTACCGTACGTGTCATTTGGTTGAGCACGATTAATTTGAAAGCGATCATCCGGAGATACCCACTTAAACCTTTCACTTGAGTATTGCCCACGGCCTCGGCCATAACCATCTGAAACTTTTTTCCATTTGATTTTTTGAGGTGCTTCTATTAAGTCTTTAAAAGATAACATATCATTCCTAATGCTGGTGTCCCATCAAGGAGTCGAACCCTGATCTATGGAGTAGAAATCCACTGCACTATCCATTATGCTAATGGGACTTTAATACTATTTTTTTGTAGATTCAGAAAACAAAAACTGTGACATAGAATCCCATTTTTCAATGATTTTATCCATATTCTTACGCATATCAGTAAATTCTTTGGTCATATCATTACCAGATGATTTCATTGACTTAGCTAGGTTACTCTTAGGATCTAAAGTCTTATATAGCATATCAATTGCTTGTTCAGTTTTAGTATATCCCATAGACTTTGCATATTTCTCGTCTAATGATTCAGTACCTTCATCTAATGATTCAGTACCTTCGGTCTCTAGAACTTGTTTAACTAGGTTTAATTCTGCTTCCGTAATACCGTTTAACGTTTTCATATTGTTACTCTAATTATGTTTGAAAGTATTATTTATACTTATTGTTTATTAGACAGTGAAGCTTTCGCCACATCCACACTCGTCTTTGACGTTAGGGTTAATAAACTTAAAGCCTTCGTTGAGACCCTCTTTAGTATAATCTAGCTGACTACCATCAAGGTACGTCAAGCTCTTTGTGTTTATTACTATGCTAATGCCTTTTTCTTTGAAGACCATATCTCCTGGCAATAGGATGTCCGCAAACTCTACGATATAAGCAAGGCCTGAACAACCTGTAGTACGTACACCAAGGCGAATACCAAGGGTATCTCCTCTATTACTAATGTAACCATTAATTCTATCCACTGCATTATCAGACATGGAGATGGCCATAGTTAAACTCTCTTGCTTTTGTAATCCAAAACAGCAGCTTTAATAGCATCTTCTGCCAGTACAGAGCAATGGATTTTAACTGGAGGTAAAGCTAACTCTTCACATATCTCGCTATTGCGGATTGCTGCAGCATCATCAATAGTCATACCCTTCATCCATTCAGTAACTAATGAGCTTGACGCAATGGCAGAACCACAGCCGTATGTTTTAAACTTAGCGTCTTCAATGATACCTTCATTGTTGACCTTAATCTGTAATCGCATAACATCACCACAAGCTGGTGCACCGACCATACCTGTTCCAACGTTTAGATCTGTTTCGTCTAGTTTACCAACATTGCGTGGATTTTCATAGTGGTCTAGAACTTGTTCGCTATATGCCATATTCTTATTCTCTTTAACATTTTAAGTCGACGATTTTACCTTGTTCAATTCGTTCTAACCGTCGTCTTCCTGTAGCTTCATAAGATGCAACTCTTGCATCCTGTAAACTAGCTGCCAGTCTATCCGCCTTAGCACTATATAGTTCTTTAATTACTTTGATCTGTGAAACTTCTTGGTTTCGCTTTATTCTATCTAAGACCTGTGAAGATTCTTTTACTACTGGCGGCTTAGTATTATTAGTAGGTAATTGAGGTCTATTCAATTGCTGAGCTTGTATATTCATGTTAGTGCCTCACTTACGCGTTTATTTGGTGCAGGATGAAGGAGTCGAACCTACTATGCTTTCGCGACGGATTTACAGTCCGTTGTCCCACCGTGGAACCTACCCTGCAGGTTATCCTGAAAACACTATAGCAGAGACGCTGTACAATGCTTCAGGATAATGGAGTTTTACAGACTCCTACTGTTGACAGTTTTTCTATAGGCCGATGGTTATTGAGTGCCTATAGATGGTCTGCCCTCCGACAGCTGTCTGACCTGTAGCTATTAACTTAATACCTTCATTAGGTATAATTTTAACTTTAACTTCATTTTATTCCATTGTGATCTTTTTGTAGTCGAACTTAGATCAATCATGTGAACTTCAGTTTTGGTTTGAAATGCGGGTTTAAATTTGCCTATCATAATCCATGCTCATATACTGTACGACCATCGCGTTTTAGCGCTCGAAGTACTTGGTTACGGTTTGATTCTTCATCCTTAAAACTGCAATGGATCCAACCAGAATTAGGATCTGATTCGTCATAAAACTCAAGGATCAACTGATCGAAATCTAGGTTGTCGATAATCCATTCAACAACTTCTTTGTTATCTGTGCCATCACATTCAAAGTCACATGCTTGACCTTTACTATGCTGTGATGTTGCGCTTCCGCCAATAGCTTCATTCAATGCTTGACTGCGATATCCTGAAGTAATTCGTGTGGGACCGAACTCATCCCTAACGGGCTGAATAACGTTTTCAAATAAATTGATAGCGTTCTCTAAATGAGAATCACTCGGTTCATTATCAAGATCTAGTCGGTTTGCTGTATCGGATCTGCTATATTCTCCAATACTAAAGTTTTCGCTTAACTGCATTATGCGTCCTCCATAGGATAGTTGTGTTCATCACACATGATGAATTCTGAACCCTCCGGAATAGATCTAACAAACACTATTAAATCATGGACGGCTTCTTTATTAAACCATTTAGTCATTTGATGACGGGCATCTTTAATAACGTGTACTATAATCATAATAATGTCCTCATGTCCGTTTAACCGATAAGTAATACAAATTTCTAACGGCAGGTATATTTGTATTTATCTAAGTGATGGCGGAAAAGAGCCAACTCCTAAATTTTATTTAACCGAAGCTTCGAAATATTGGTACAGTTCATTAAATTTATGGTCGTATAATTCGGCCATTCCCTTAAGAGCTTCTGGTGTTAGGGATCCATTACTTAACATATCTCCAAACACTTTAATATCTTCTGTCACTTGCCATGTTGACATCAATTGGTTTTCAAACTTAACTTGATCGCGATACATATCATTCATAATTTTTACCTAAATATAGTTGACATTTAACTGCTCTGAATTACTCCACTCTGCAAATAAACCGAGATCTTGCAGAACTTTTATGATCTCGTTATGAACACCAAAGGTATAATTCTTATTAGCATGAGGTCCAAAAAGATAATAGTCTGCCCAAATCTCATCGCTAAGTGATGTATCGCCATTGATATGAAACTTATTTAAATCTATATTAGATGAACGATACACTGGAACACCCATTGAAAATAATTTACTATAAGCCGAATTCATTGTTGCATCCATAATTTACATCCTTTATTTCTTAACTCACCATAGATAAGCGAGGCTCATCATCTTGATCCATTGTTGAAACACCATTCTGTACAGTACCAAAGCGCTGATCAATCCAATCAGCTGTAACATCGACGCTGTCTATAACACGCTTCTGAATAATACCTTGAATTTCGCCACCTTGATTAACATATACAACCTCACCAATGATGTAATCAGTATCTCGATGAGCAAAGTCTTTAGCTTTAATAATCATACCAACCTTCATTTCAGCATTTGCATAATTCATAATATATTCTCTAACGTTGTTTGATTCAATATAAGTATTATATCACGTATTCATACTGTTGTACACACTTTTTTTATATCATTTTGTTATATGATTATTCTTCATAGTCTTCACTTGACCACATTAAACATTTGCTCCTATGTATTTGTATTAGTTATTATATCACAGATTAAGGCGTTTGTACACCTCTATTTATAACGCAATAACGAAAAAAGGACCCGAAGGTCCTTTAGTTAAAGATTAAATATACTTACGATTATCTAATTGCTGATCTTTAGAACGTATCTCAGGAATTATAGGTAGTTCCTCTTTAGAACGTAATAACTTATACGCTATAAAGTGAGGTGATGTTCCTGATGGCCATTCTGCCGTCATCATATCTGCTACTCTAAGAAATTTCTGGTACTCCATCTCGCGAGCGTTCCTTGCTTGAGTTTCGCGAAGTCTATTCTTTATTGCTATCTTAATTTTTCTTATTAAATCCTGCATGGTCAAACTGTCCTCCGTTAATTGTTACTTTACGGGGACGCAATTCCTCGGGTATTACATACTCTAAATTAATTACAAGTATGCCATCCTGAAGTTCTGCTCCAGTGACCTCAACGTGTTCCGATAGACGGAAAGTTCGTGAGAATCTTTTAGAGCTAATACCTTTATGAATGTAGTCTACTACACCTTCTTCAGGTTCTACCGAATCCCCACTAATATTTAAGAATCCGTCTTTTACTTCAATATCAAGCTGAGATTCTTTAAAGCCAGCAACCGCAACTTGAATTTTAAATTCGGTTTCTGATTCTTTAATAACGTTGTGAGGTGGATAACCTGTATTGGCTTTAGAATGAACTCGTTCTAATTCATTGAATAGATGATCGAATCCGATAAAGCCGGCGCGTGGGTACTGTAATCTTGACGTATTAGTCATATTGTTGCCTCCAATTAAGCAAGGTAAATTATGTGGCCAGAGTGTTCTGCACCACGGAATCTATTTATATGACTTATGTATCGGACTTAGACTTAATTTCGGATTTAATCCAATTAATTGCGGTTTTGTTTTCAGGCTTTGCTTTTGAAAATTTAGCCATCTCTCTATATGCTCGAGTAGTCTCTTTTGCATAATCCTTACCTTCAGAATTATCCACGACTATGAACCTCTTCTTTCCAAACAAGGTCTGGAAAGCACCAATATTCTTTTGAACCGTAGTCCAATATTGTTCTACCTCTGCAGGCGGTAATGTACGTGCCCGCTTCATATTACGATCTTGTGCAGTCTCAAGGTCAGTATTGACAAAGATCATGGCAACATCATATCCAAGCTTTTTCAATGATTTAGCTTGAAGTTTAAGTTTACCTACATCCTTGCCAGTACCATCAATAACAAGACCAAGCCGTCCTTGAATATATCGCTGCTGCTTTGTACCTGTAAGAGCTTTAGCTTTATTACGGATCTCTTGGCCTTGCACTGAGAAGATATTATCTGGAGTTGTTTCCATTCCAGCCTTTGTCATAGCAGCTTCAAATGCATCATCGGAATTCACTATCTTAAACCCAAGGGCAGTTAATCCGGTTTTGCCTACAATAAAAGATTTACCAGAGCCAGGACCGCCAGCCAAAAACACTGCTTTAAAAATAGCAGGATCATTTACACCTTCGGTAATATCTAAGTAATCTTTAAATGTATTCATTTTAATTGGAGCCTATATTATACTTTGGACAAAGTTCCCATTCAGATTTCTCTTTATATGAGATAATTTTAATTTGCTTTAACGGCGCAGTACTTAGTGTTTGACTAGTATCAACAATATCTAGTAAACCCCAATCAGCTAATAGAGTAGTAATAGTATTACGTCTTTCTAAATCGTTGCTATTTAAGTTTGATCCCTTACCATCCAATAAAAACAATTCCTTGAAATGCACTATAAAGTACCTTCCTTGTTTATGTAATATATGACATGACTGGAATAATTTCTTATCCATGGAAGATGCTACACCTATCCGTGTCAATGTCTCTTTTACCTTTAAAAAATCGTCTGGTTCATTAAGCGTTATCTCCAACATGTGTGCCGGAGTCCATTCTATATGTTCAACATTATTATTGTTTTCCACCTTGATTCATCCTATCTTTCAATATACTCAATTGATCTTTGTTTAATATATTTAAAGCTTCTTCCGCTCGAGCATTGTTATAGCCATAGGCATTTTTTAATAAGTCTATGTCTTTGCTAGAAGAAGCTTTGTGCCATTTAGAAAAACGTTTCCGCTTTCTAATCATATTTATACAAAAATCAAACTGAAGCCGGTGGTCGATATTATGATGGACATTCATCTCATTGGCAATAAGAACGGTATCATTGAAGTAAGACAAGGACCGATTAACCATAAACGGTACATAATCTTTCTCTGCAAGGTCATCTACCATTATATCTGCTTTGGTATAGTTCACTGCATTTACATAATCAAAAGGATTCATATTCTACTCGTTAAGCAATTGTGCTGAACGGCCTTGAGCCAGGGACCAATCTTCAGCAATGTTTTCGACTTGGCTGACACTCATGTCCGGATGAACCACACGCTTAAGAATACGATGGCTTGAATCACGATAATCGATGTAATAATTACCACCAGACTGTACCTTAACTTGTGCAACTTGACCGAATAAACCAAAATATTCTGATATTATTGTGCCTGTTTGCTCTATGCCGTTATTGTCCTGCATACAATACTCCTATGAAATTGCTTGAATTAATACTTGAAGCCTTAAAATATCTAATGCGATATCATAACGCGGGTCATGTAACACTACGTCTTTATACTCAACAGGCTCAGGCATAAAACTATTAGACATTTTACTGCCATATGATAGTCCGTCAATCATTGAACGAGTATCTCTGATTGACCACCATGGATAAGGTGAAGGTTTACCCATGGCTTTACACATTGTTTCAGTAATAATAGGATCAAAAGTATTGCCACGAGTATAAACACTAGCACCTTCAGTATATATGCTTTCTAAAACATCAGGCATTTCACTTATAGAAACATCAGTCTTATAAGCTTTTAATTGAGACCTTTGTGCCTCTTTAGATTGTAGCATCCACCAATCAATGGTAGAAGATTCAATCACACGCTTAAATACTTTGACCTGCTCGTTGACGTCAAACTTAACGTATGTGGATCCGTCCACAATCTCACTTAGGGTATATGGCTTACTAATAAAACGATTAGTATCAAAAGCGAATGCAGCCATCGATAATACCGGACAATTAATTACGTCTTGTCCAAGAGTCTCATAGTCGTAAATCAATGAATTATTCATTTCCATTCACTATTGGCCATAATCTCTGTGAGACATGCCGCAGTATTAAGTTCATGATCAGCAACAAAAGCATTTTTATACTGATAGTCTGCAAGGATTAGAATGATTTGTGGAACACTATTAGCAGTAAGTTTACTGGTCATAGTATCATATATCTTACGGAATAGAACATGTGGTTCAGTGTCAGAGTTCTCGCCAACCCACTTACGCATCTTATTAAAGTCTTTATCTTTTAGATGCTTAACTAGATCTGAGAATGAATCATCTGACATGTTACTTAGGATACCAGCATCAATTGCACCAGAGGTACTATAACGTTGACATTCATTAATAACACGACGCCAATCAGGCGCATGAGTCATAATAAGATTAGCGATAACCTTCTTATCGTATATAACACTTTCTTCGACTAGGATGAGTTGAAGACGTTTCATGAAGGATGCAGATAGGTATGCAAGTGCCTTCTTTGAAGTGTTGAATTCATATATAGAACATCGAGAATGAAGTGGTGCAATAATACGGTTTTTAAAGTTACATGTTAGAATGAACCGGCAATTATTAGAGAATTCTTCCATGAATCCACGAAGTGCTGGTTGAGTACTTTGAGCATTTAAGTAGTCTGCTTCATCAAGTATGACAACCTTTAGTCCACCATGAAGTGATACAGTACTTGCAAATTGTTTAATAGTCGTTCGAAGTGTATCAATGTTTCCTGATTCAGAAGCGTTGATAATGATATAGTCTAGATCTAGACTGTGGCATATGGCACGAGCAATAGTAGTCTTACCTACACCTGCAGTACCTGAAAGAAGCATGTTTGGAACATTGCCACTCTCTACGATTTCAGAGAAGGTCTGAGATAGATCTTCACTTAGAACACATTCATTAATAGTTTGAGGGCGGTATTTCTCTACCCATAACATATCGCTTTTATTCATTCACTACTCCATAATATATTGATGTACCTATTATAACATAGATACACCAGTTTGTACACAACTATTTTATGCCTCTGCGGAGAATAAAGCTTCGTATAATGTTTCAACTTCTTCTGCTGCTTCGGTAGTCTCAGCAATATTTTGCTTATGATATGCAGATGCAACCTTCTTAAGATACTTTTTAGGTAGGTCAAACTTTTCAGATAAGTCATCAATTGTTTCTTTGATATAATCACGTTCGCCTTCGGTACGTACCATTGAGTTAGAAATTTCTTTCATAGCTGAACGGATTGCTTGACGGTCTGCAGGTGCTGATGGGATAATTAAGTTGTTCATAATATAGTTCTCTTAAACGTTAAATTTAGATGATTTTTCAAGTGCTACCCAATATGTTAATTGGTCAGCGGTATTTTCAAACTTAGAAATTAGTTTGGACGATATGGATACCTTATAGTCTCCTTGTACGAATTTAAAGTTATTAATATTAAATACTAACTCAAAGTCATTGTCATACTCAAGGTCTGAATCAATGTCTAGTTTATACGAGTTAGCGGTTTTGTTGGCAATATCAGTAGATAATAATGTCAACGATGAGCTTCCAGATGTACCTTTAACTACAATATCGGTAGTGCCAAGAACAGCGGAAGATTTACGTAATGAATTTAAGTCTTCATTACTTAGTACAAACTCAACATCAGTCGAAGGCATTTTAATGTCTTTGGACGGAGAAGTAAGTATGGATGTATCAGAGAAGAAGTACTTAATGGACTGTCGTCCTTGATTAATAGTGACATACTTCATATCTGCGTTAAAGATAAACTCGGGATCTTCAAACATACCGATAACATTTAAGAACTCATTCAGATCATAGATACCGAATCCGTTTTCAAAGGTCTCGCTTATATCTGCAGAGCTAAGAATGTTCTTAGCATTTGACATGGTTTTAACCGTGCTGCCTTCGCTGAATACTATGTTTGAATTAATCGAACTAAAGTTTTTTAGAATCGATACAGTCTTACTAGATAATTTCATTGGTACTTCCTTTATAATGTAACTTGATTATGGTACTATTATATCACGATATTAGTGAAGTGTACACTCTTTTTTTATTTAATTTTACTAAAGTTGCGATCTTTTATGAATTCGATCTTACTGCGGAACTTACTCTCTAATATCTCACCCTTATGTGAGATGACGAACACATTGGTACCTTCATCTAACGTATTAAGGATTTTCATTAGATTTTCTACACCATCATGATCCATGGATGAATCAAAAGTCTCATCGAGTATCAATAAGTTTGTGTTAGTAGAATTCTTCATACGTGCAATTTGACGCCATGTGAACATTAGTGCCAAATCGATACGTGTCTTTTCGCCTTCAGAGAATGATTCATATGAGAAGTTATCCCTATGGCGTGAACGTATACTTTCATCAAAGTTCTCATCTAGATTAAATGACACAAAAAAGTCAAGAATCTGTAGGTAACTATTGATTAACTTATTCATTACAGGCAAGTATTCTTTAATTACCTTAGTCTTAATGCCTGTGTCCTTTAGCATTTCTGCGATGACGATAGCATATGAAATCTCTTCGTTGATCTGATACTTACGATCTGAAAGTTGTAACTTAGTCTCTTGCAATTCATTTAGTTCAAGCTTAGCCTTTTCAATGTCGCTATTACTTGCAGTACTATTAAGGATTTCTGATTCAAGCGTTGCAATATTAGCATCGACATTGGCGATATTAGCTTCGGTAAGTTTGAGTGTCATCTTTATGTCACGCTTCTTTTTTAGCTTATCGCTAATAGTTTCAATGGTATTCAATACCTCACTGAATTCAGTCTCAAGTGTATTCTTAGTGGTTATCCTTGATTTAGCGTTGTTACTAATATCAGATATTTTAGACTTACGCAATGATTCATCTATTATCTGTGTACAAGAAGGGCACTCATCGTTCGATGAATAGAACTTAGATTCAGTCATTAGAACCTTTAATTCGTTATTTAAGGTGTGCAGATCCATAGTTAGAGCAGTCTTTCTATCAGAAATAGAGCTTAAGCTTGACTCTGTGATAGTATCAAATTCATCCAACCATTCATTAAGGTTATCCTTTTCAGACGTATATCCTGCCTTGTCACCTTTAAACTTCGTGATAGATTCACGTTTAGTTTCTGCAATACTCTCAGAAGCCTTTGCCATATCCTTAATATACTTTGACTGCATATCAATCTTTGAGGACTGAAGAGTAATCTCTTGAGTGATAGACTTATAGTCTTCCTTAATACGTGCTGAGTTCTCTTTAAGTAATCCATTCATTTTAGAGAATATATTGATGTCTAACAAGTCTTCAATTACTTCACGCCGATACGAAGATTTAAGCTGCATAAACGGTACAAAGGAAGATGATCCTAATACTACAATCTGATGGAAAGACTTATGGTTAAGCTTTAGAATATTCTGTTCTAAATACTTCTGATAGTCACGAGTGGTTGAGCTCTGATTAATCATATGGCCATTCTGCCATATCTCAAAGATACCTGGCTTAATACCACGTTTAATCTCAAACTTATGATTACCGATATCGAACTTAACCGTAACCTCACAGTTCTTCATATTAATAGAGTTAAGCAATGCTGGCTTATTAATATCACGATGTGGTTTACCAAACAATGCAAAAGAAATTGCATCTAAGATAGTAGACTTACCTGCACCATTTGCACCGACAATAAGAGTCGTAGGACTACGGTCCAATTGAATTAGTGTAGGTGTATCACCAGTTGATAGAAAATTGCGGTATTCTATAGACTTAAACGTTATCATGTAATTTCCATATTTGAAGCTTCGGTATATAAAGTTTTTATAATACCTTTAATACGATCTTTATTCAATTCAGTATCAACCGCATCAACATAATCATTGAGTAGGGTAGAAGTATCTTCAACAGATACACTTTCATCATCGACATTTTCACCCATGAATTCATCGAATGTTTCTGCAATCTTTAACTCATGTGGATTATATGAATTAACTTCGTCTACAAACTTATCGAATAGGTATGCATCACTCTTCTCAGAGACGATGATTTTAACGAATTTATCAGTGATAACACTAAGGTCTGCATCACATCCGTTATTCCACTCTAGCTTATGGAACATTCTATGTGGATTCAATACAGGAGTAAGTTCAAGAGTTTCGGTGTCTAATATGTGGAAGTACTTAGGATCATCTGCGTCATTCCAATAGAATTCCATCTGAGAACCTAGGTAATGAATATTATCCGTAGATGATTTAGTATGATAATGACCAGATAACACGGTATCGAAATGGCTGAATAGATTAGCATTCATACCAGTGTGACTCTTTACACCTCTCATCATCTCAAAGTTATTCAATTCTAGATGAGCACCAATGACTTTAGCCTTACATGACTTAATCCATTTAGTATATTCAACATAGTTTTGACTGTTAATCCATGGAACAAGTGCCATACGCAAAGAACCATATTTCATCACAGTCGGTTTCATAACGATATTAACATTATTAATGTAATACCCTAAGAGTTCCTTCAATGAATTTAGTTCGTTTGTGTTCTTATAATAGACGTCATGGTTGCCAGGAATAATATCCATCATCATGCCATTCTTCTTTAATGGATCAAGGAAGATTTCTCTATTATGGTTTAACGCTTTGAAATTAACAAACTTGCGATGATCGTAATAATCACCAAGGTGTAATACCTGTTTGATATTGTGTTTGATACAGTAAGGGAAGAAAACGTCCGAATAGAACGTTTCTTGGTATTTAAGAAACACATCTGAGGAGTTGCGAATTCCACAGTGTGTATCATTAAGGATTGCTATCTTCAACTTATAACCTCATCAATATAGTATGTACCATTATAACATAGTACAGTCAATTTGTACACAACTATTTACGCATAAACGGCTTCTTTTTTCAAAGGATTAGCTGGATCTACGTTTAAGTACTTTCCCCATTCTGCATAGAAGTGACGCATACCAACTTCGTCGTGAATAGTATTATTTTCATGTCTGCCGTGCAGTATATTCCTTCGTTCAGTACCAGGAGCCATTGCTACACCTTGACCTGTAACTGCTAATAAGTCTTCGTGCAAGTTACGTCCGAATGGTCCCCATATAGTATTATGATGATCTATACGCTTCTTGCGATCTTCAGCAGAATCACTTAATAGGCCATATCCACGGAACTCAATTAATACGCTATCTGGTCCTAATGGTGTAATACTATCTGTGCGGTATGCAGAGCCTCGAAGATTAAAGTTATATCCTGGAAACAAGTCTACCATATACCATTGATTAGGAGGAACGCCAGGAAAACTTAATGCGCCACGATCTCCTGCACCTTCAAACTTATCATACTGTACTTCAAAGCTACCTACGTTTACATGTCCGTTATCAAATCCTGTACAAGGACGGGCAAAGTAATCATCGTTAAAGCCAGTAATGCGATTGAAGTAATGCAAATAGTCATGGTAAAACTCACTATTAGTATCATGCCATAGCTTATAGTTTGTTGGAATAATTGCTTTATGATAGTGAAATACCTCTAGTTCTTCTGTGTCAATTGCTGTAGCAATACAGTCGAAAGATCCGTCTGTCCATTGCTCTACGTCCATAGTTGGGTTTGTGTTTAGTGTTGTCCACACCATACCGCCGTACTTTACTTCTGAATGAAGTTCCCTACTAGTTTTAATGACTTCTTCTAAATGTGTATGACCATGTGAAATATTACCAGATACACCGGTAATTCCAGGATTAATATAACATCCAATGCGCTCACCAAGATTTATGATAATAATATTTTTAAACGCAATTTGTGATGTTCTGTAGTCACCCTTATTCTTTATCTCACTCTTATGAATGATAGGGATCCAAACTTTAGCAAATATCTCTTTAATTTCTGCTTCGTAAATTTCCTGACTACTATAACATTCGCTACTAATATGCTCAACTGATGGTTCTGATAACCAATCTTTATGACTGCGTGATGCCATGGTCTTCTCCAACGTTTATTCGTTTAATTCTTTTTCCATAAACTTGCCAAGATTCTTCTCCTGTGACAATATTTTATGCTTAACATGCAACTGTTCAGGCTCTTTACTATTAGTCTCTTTCTCTCTAATTTTATCGTAATTAGTCCTGAGCTCTTCAATAAATGCTGTATCATAATCACCATTATTGTCCGCAGTCACAAACTCATCAAATCCTGACATTTCGATGTATTTGAATTTAATGTCATGCTGACGTTTTTCTTTAGCAATCCGACGTAAGAATGCAAACCAAGAGATTTGTGTAAAGTATGCAAAGGCATTAGGCTTACCTGTTCTGGTAGCAGCTTCAATATTATAATTTTTAATTGCCTTTAGACAGTTTTCAACTGCATCCATAACCATCTCATCTCTATAGGAGTACCTAATGAAATTAGATTTATGAGATAGTCCCTCTGAAATCTTCATAAAGCAAGACGCAATATAATCAGTTACCTTAGGAAAATCTTCTTCTGCAGCTTCGGCATCATTAACGGTTTTAACGTAGGCCACAACAGCTTCTGAGAATTCCCTATTGTTAACGTAATGTTCTCTCTCTTTAGGTTTCATAATTTAATCTCTTTATTAATTATATAATATATTATATCACGTTTAACCTCATTTGTACAATTCATGAAATGAATAGCGGCTATACGCATATAGTAGTGTACAGATCCCTCTAACTGTGATATAATAAGACTGTAGTCTGCTGAGGGGTAGAATACAATATTGGTGGTACTTTAAAAGCTAAAGCTTTACTTCGTATATTTGATATTTGAACTTCTCTTTAGAATACATTTTAACTCTCTCTGCACCATGGTTAAGTGTATAGTTCTTTCTAGATTTAAAGTGCAAATCATCAGTTACGTCGAATAAAAAGGTATCTGTGCCGTCATCTGACTTACGCAGTCCACGTCCAACACTCTGTAATACTCTTATTTGACTCTTACTTGGAGAAGCAAATATAATATTATGGATGTTACGTATATTTATACCTGTAGAAAATACACCATATGAAGCAACAATAATAGCATTCTTTTGTTTCTCGGTTACTTCTCTTATGGCCTCACGGTCATCCACACCAGTAGCACCGGATACAAAGAATATCATTCTCTTCTCATGCGCTGCTTGTTCTATTAATTTATGTAATGGCTTACCATGCTTATCCACATATTGAAATAGAACTAATGTATTACCATCCTGATCTATCGCAAGATTCTTAATAAAGTTATTACGCTTCTCATGTCTAACAATATAATCCATCTCTTCGGCATAAGTCTTCTTACCAAATGATTTACACTCAGCTTCTCCATACTTCATGATAAGCATTTGAATGTCAAGCTTAGCTATATCATCGTTATCCATCAAGCTTTTAGTAGTGGTAACTTGCTTAATAGGTCCAAATAAACCTTGAAGCGTCAACGCATTTGTTTCCATGCCATCTAATGTACCCGTTGTGCCAATACGATACTCAGCATTATAGAGTTTAGTCATGATTGCAGTAAGTGATTTAGCTTTAAATTGATGTGCCTCATCTCCAATAACCATACCAAAGTCTTCAAACCATCCTGCACGTAACTTATATATTGACTGCCAAGTTGTTATTACGACTCTTTCAGAAAACTTCTCTTTCTCTTTGCCTGAATATATCTTATGTGAAGGATAATATTCACCATTATAATCAGAGAAATCAGACGCTAATTGTTCTACCAAAGATGTTGTAGGTACAATAATTAATATGTTCTTATCACGGTTATCTATGTACCAACGCAATAATTTGTATATTATTAACGATTTACCTGATGCTGTAGGTGATAGTAACAGCGCCTTCTTTCTTTCCAATGCGTGCTGGAATGCAGCGATCTGATAATCTCTTGCCACAATTTGATTCACACCAGCCCTTAGGTTTAAGCTCTGTGCGTATTCGATACACTCATCAACAGGTATATTCTCATATGAATCAGGTCGACCATAATAATCCGAATCAATACATTCAACAGTGTAACTACGAGCAGCTGCAAATTCTAGAACATACTCATATAGACCTGCATACAACTCTCTTGTTCTAGAGTTAAATAAACGGATCTTGCCATCCCACATTTTATTCTTATATGCTGGAGTGAATTTATAGTTAGGCACAAAGAATGTAAAATGATCTACCAATTCATTGGCAATACTATAATCACATTCTATGTTAATGTATACGTAATTCTTATTATTAATAACTATGTCTGATGTCATATTAGGCTCCGCTAACGAATTGTCTCCATTTGATCATATTGCCAATATTCTGGTGTCTCCATTGAATATTACTCATGATCTCCTTTAATGTATCTACTAATGCTTTGCGATATTCTATTTGCATAGTAACTTTTTGAATATCTTCATCGGCATTATAATAGTAATCCATATCTCCCTTCAGTACTTTCATACCATGGAACGGATCATATTCCCAACCTTCGGCTTCAATTTGTGCGGCGGTCATTTTGCCGTTGTAGTATAGCCACTTCAACTTGAGTAAAGATTGTAGGGATTGCTCTTTGCTTTTTAAATGCAGCTTAGCTGTCATGTACTTGGACAAGTACTTTGAGTGCAGCTTAGCGGAATCACGAGACGCATCATCTAATGCCATCTCGTTAATTTCTGAGTCTGTTGTCCATTCACTTAAAACATCATCTAAATTCATTATATAATTTTCTCTAATTTATTCGAAAAGGAACTCTGAGTATCTAAAAGAAACATCAAAGGTTAGGTATTCTTCTGACTGTGAAGTGAATGCTAACTGAGCAATGTTTGTAGGAAATGCATCCTTATACCTTATAGTCTTCACTACATTACTATGTGACGAAAGCACCTGCAAGGATATATCCTCTGTTACCGATTTTTGTGATTGCACCACACTTTTCAGCCACTCGACCATTTCAATATATGAAGTCATATTTTCGTCGATTATAATTGATACTGTTAATGTGCCATAACTTACCGTATCACCTGGTATAAAACTGTTAAGACCTGGAATGTTTAATGTGCCTTCACCAACGAATACATCCGGATGATTCACCGCAGTGCAAAAATACTCTGTGTTGGCATATCGTGTACTATCTATAACTAGCTTAAATCCTATTGGATTTAAATAGTTTTTATTCGTCGTTAGTGTTGCCATATTACGTTCTCCTATACCACTATTTATACGCATAAAAAAAGGGAGCCTTTCGACTCCCTTAAAAATGCTAAATTATAATTATTATTATTATATTAGCACTGTTTGAACTAAATGATTACAGGTTACTTACCAAAGAAGTTCTGTAATAAGTATTCAAGTTAGCAGTTAAGCTAGTGAATGGGTTAGCAACCATTCCGTAACGTGACTTGAATCCAATCTTAGGTTGGAATGTAGCCGCGTCTGATGCACGCATCATGGTCAATGGAACGTATGGGCAGTAGAAGATACCAGCGTCATAAGCGTTTGAACCCTTATAACCAACAGTGATATAGTCTGCAGCAGCATATGGATCAACATAAACCTTCATCTTACCACCGATAACACCAGCAAATGTATTGCCAGCAGCATCAACGTTTAGATTAGCTTGCAAAGCAGGAGTGTAATCCAAAGTACCAGCAGCTGCTAAAGAAGAAGCAACGTCAGCTGAACAGATTAGGAAGTTACCCTTACCACGACGAGTTGCGATTGCAATGCCGTTAGCTTCACGCTCGATGATGTGATGTAAAGCCTTGAAACGCTCAACATTCCAACGACCATCTAAGTCACCAGAAGTTGCAGTAGCATCGATAGTACGAACGGTAGCAGCCAAAGTACCAATGGTACCAGGAGTTGCAGCAACGTTAATAGTATTGATCATCTCACGGTTCATTTCAGCAAGAATTTCTGTGCTCAAGATGTTAGCAAGTTCAGATTCAGCAGATAGGCCGTGAACAGCTTTAAGGTCTTGTGCAAGTTCCATTGAGTAAGAAGCGGCCAAAGCACGTGTCTTAGCAGTTACGGCAGTCTTGTCGATTGAGAACGCCATTTCAGCAGGAGTAATAGCTTCACCAGCTGCAGTAGACATACCAACACCAGCAGGATCAGAACCAGTACCAGAGAAATCGGTATCAGCAGCTGCAAGGCCAAGAGCCTCAGCACCAGCTTGGTTAGTGTAGTGTGACTTCATTGCGAAGATCAAACCAGTAGGACCAGTCATTGGCTGAACGCCAGCAACATCAAATGCCATTAGGTTAGGCATTGCACGACGAACTAAAGAGATCAATACGGGATCAAAGTTGTCAACACCAGCCGCGAGGGTAGTAGCTTCGTTTACGCCACCGAAAGAAGTAGCAGAACGCTCTTCAGCCAATGCCTTTTCTTGGTTTTCTAAGATTTGTGCAGTAACTGCACGCTTGTGGCTATCGCCAATTTTACCAGCTTCTTCGCTGTTTAGGACAGGTGCCCATTTTTCTTGTAAAGTAGTCATTGAATATTCCTCTAGACTGTGTCTTATTGTGATTGTTTCATTGCATTAACATAACGCTGCATTGATACAGAGATTTCGACTTCTTCAGTCTCATCAATAATATCTTCTACACTGTCTGTCATAACTTCAAGCTTAGCTTCTTTGAAATAGGCTTCTTTAATAGTAGAAACTTTCTCAGCAAATTGCTCAACCGAATCAAAATCGATGTCCTTAGTCAGGTCACGAAGTTTTTCTGTATCGTTAATTGTAAGGCCTTCAGAGATATCGGTGAACTTTGCAGCACGTTCCAATTCCACATTAGCTTTCTTAAGTTCAATTGACTTGTCGATAGCTTCAGAAAGCTGCTCTTCAAGGTCATCTGCCTTATTAACGATCTCATCAAACATATCTTCTTTGCCAGCTGGCACTTCAATATAATGTTCTTTGAATGTAGTCTGGAGAGCTGACATAAAGTTTTCTGCGATTTCAGTACGAATACCTTGTTCAACAGCCAACTTGTTATCTTCCATCCAATTTTCAACGACATACGTTAGGTAGTCATTAATCTTGCTAGTTAGATCTTCACGGATAGTAGAAGTCTCTTCGGCTAATTTCTCGCCATATGACTCTTCTAAACGATCGATTTCGCTAGACATTTTTGATTTAATTGCAGCTTCGAAAATGATTTGTGCTTTACCTTTAAAACCTTCAGATAACGTAGCTTCTTCGGCAGTTAGTGCATCTAAATCTTCAGCAAAATCAAATTCTGCTACCGACTCTTCAGTACTATCTTCAGCCAAAGTTTCCTCGTCTACTTCAACGTCTTCAACTAGCTCTTCATCATTTTGGAGTTCTGCACTCGTAATGTCTTCGATCTGATCTTCTAGTACTAGATCTTCTTTTGACATAGTAATACTCCTATATTGTTAAAGTTTAGAGAGGAAGTCTTTAAAAGCTTTCATCTGAACATTGCCGGATCTTAGATCCGATGTAGATGCTTGCTTAACTTCAGTCTCGATTTTCTCAACTTCCTGAACCAATACTCCATTGTTCCAACACCAATCAGCGCCTTCCATGATTCCGTTAACAAACGCATCATGTGCTGATGGATCTTGAACAATGTCGACAGTGTTGAGGATATAATCCTCTGCGACATAATTATGTCCACCTTTTGATACAAGACTACCCATACCACGACTTGAGACACCCAATTTAACACCACCTTCGACAAGACCTTTTACGATCTGGCCCATAGGAGTATTAAGTATAAGTGCTTTTCCTATACAATCATTTCCTTCCCATTGGAGATTTGTGATTCTATGTGAAACTTTATCCAGGTTAACCGTTGGACCTTCAGGATGATTTAACTCACCAACAGCACGACCTGTGATTACTTGCTCGTTGACATAACGTTCAACAGCAGGTAATAAAATTCGTCTTTCGTATATTCTGCCATTCCGATTTTTCTTCTCGGCTTGCATAAATATACCTTCTATATATACTTTCTTTTCTCCATCAACTTCTTCAGTCATAGAGGTTAGATTATTTTCTGTATATTCGGTAATTAACTTCATAGTATTAATCACCCATTAAATTAGAAAGTTCTTTTGCTGCTTTAACCGCAGCTTTTTCTGATGTATAAGTGTCTAACTTATCACCATCAAGGTATGCAGTAAACACATTACCTTTCTTAGTAACGTGAGCATCAATAGTATTTGGCTTTTTGCCTACATCAAAAGAAGTAATAAGCGTCTCGCCTTTAGGAGTCTTGAAGCTCTTCTTCAGTTCCTGCAGACTCATCTTCAAAGTCTTGAATGTTTTCATCTTCGATATCTTCCTTATCTGTACCATACATGTTTGTAGCTATATCTATACGTTTTGCATCTATAGCATTAGTAAGCTTACCGCCAATAATATCAGTAAAAATTTCTTTTGAATCACCTTTTCTGTCAGAAGAAATAGCGTCAATCAATTTATCAATGTCTGTCATGTTCATAACCTTTAGTATATTTATATAATTTTCAGTTTTAAGCTTATAACGTTTTGTTATTAGTCTTCATCATCCATATCATCATCTGGATCATCAATATCGCCAGAATCTATTTCTTTGGCAATCTGAGCATCGATATCCTTAATCTCATCTTCAGTCTGCATTAGAATGTTTTTACGAACCCACTCTCGTGAGTAATATGTTCCAATATGCTCTTCCATAATACCAAGGGTTTCAACTCTCTCACGTAGTATTTCAGCATCTTTTAATTCAGCAAAGTGAACGTTAGATTGGAATATGATATTAATATCGTCTTTAATATTTTCCCAGTCATCAGATGAAATAACCTTCTTTAATAAAAGCTGTGTACGTAACATACCCAAGAATATTTCTGAGAACTTGCTTCTTAGCTTACTAATAAACTTAGAGAACTTAACCTCATCGCGGGTAATCTCAGTAGATCTACCTACAGAGAACGTAGACTCTTGATCTAACCTTGAGACAGGTACGTTTAGAGATTTATATAACTTCTTTTGGAAGTATACAATATCATCAATCTCGCCTAGACTCTGACCGCCTGGCAATGAAGTAATCTCTGTACCACGACCGCCTTCACGACGAGGTAACCAAAAGTCTTCAAGTGCAGACATATGTTTCTTTGAATCTTTTACTTCACCTGTAGAAGCATCATATACCATCTTGTTACGGTATTTGTCCATGATACCTTTTAGGTATGCTTCGGCCTTAGTCTTAGGTAAGTTACCGACATCAATATAGAAGATTCGCCTTTCAGGTGCTCTCGCAACTCTGTATATGACTAATGAATCTTCCATTAGTTTTAACTGGTTAGCAGGTTTAAGTGCTTTATGCATGTATGAGATCACACGCTTTCTTTCTGGGTCCATCAAGCCTGACGTAACATGGGATATAGAGTCTGGATGGATTTTAATTGCCTCAGACTTGTTTGCCATATTAGTTGATTGATACAAGTAGTATTCTTTAATACTCTTAATAATATCAGCAGTCTGACCTTGGATCTTATCCTTTTCAATCTCTTTAACCTTACGAATTAACGTAGGATCAATGTATCGTATTTCTTGAATGCCTAAGTTAGGACGTTTTTGATCTATAATAATATGATGATAAACGCGTCCGTCAATATACCACTTCCTGAACAAATCGTGTCCACGTGTCTTAATCTTAGTAAGTTTGATTATAGTATCAAATTCGGTTCTAATCGTTTCTTTAACAGCATCAGAGGTTTCAATATCACCTACGTCAACTGATAACGGAGAATTGTTGTCATCTGTAATAATAGCTTCATTAATAATATCTTCTACCGCTGCATCACATTCAGTAATACCTGCCATATTACGATACTTTAAAATAAGATCGTTATTATTCTTTGAGTCATTACCATCTAGATCAATATACTGTCCGTAATGGCCACCACCAGATATACTTGTAGAACCCGCGTCATCTTCGGGAGCGACAAACGAAGTAGGAAGATTATTCTTCTTGTCAGTTTTTCTGGATAGTTCAAATCCAAATAATTCAGCCATGTTAGCACCTATGTAAAATTAGGGCACAACGTGTGCCCCTTATATCAGTATTTATACTAAGTAGTAATACCCGCTGCTTCCCAATAAGAAAGCTGCAATTCAACTGTGAATTCTTCAATTGTATCAGTCGAGTCATATGATAACTCAATGGCTGATAAGTTAGTAGGCCATACGTCACGGAAATCGTAACGCTTAACTACTTCACCAGCTTTATCTAATTGCTCAATTGCCATATCACATATATATTCATTTGGATTAGAAGCACCACCACCATCTGTGTGATGGTTGATACTGTTCATCCACTTTTCAAATGCATTACGTACTGCCATGTCAGTATCATTTATAATGGTCAAACCCCAAGGTTCGAACGTACGATCCCCGGCAATTTGAAGTTGTCTTCCACGGAAAGGAATTGTGATAGGAGCAATTACCGATGAGGGTAACTGTGCTGCCTTACACATAAATGATGCTTTGGAAGAATCTCCTGCATCAATTCCTGCTGGGAAGTTAAGAGTAGCGCGGAACAAGTTTGGACGAGCACCACCACCACTTAATTTAGCTTTAAAATCATCTACACTAAGAGCTGCCATTTTATATCTCCTTATCCTGCAATTTCACTGAACGCAACACCAGTTCTGGTAACTGTGAAGTTCAATGTAATAAAGTTAATAGAACGAGACGGCTTAACGTAAATATCAGCAATAAATTGGTTTGTATCAACTATTGTACCAGTATTATTAGTACCGTCACATACTACCTTAAAGTCTGTAACACCTCGACGACCTTTAACATCACGTAAGAAAGGCTCAATCATATTCTTAAACTGCGCACGAGTGAATTCATCGTTGAATTCAAATATTTGTGCTTGAGCAGCAAGATTGATTGCTTTCTGTAAAGTGATAAAGAGTCTACGTACGTTAATACGATCAAAGGAGCTTGGTGCACCTGCGTTAGTCTTATCACCAAATAGCATGGTACCTTGTCCAGGCATTGCAACTATTGGGTTAACTCCAGCCTTGTATAGACTGTCTCTTTCTGTCTGTGAAGGATTCCAAAGCAACTTTGTAACACCGCGGATTTGTCCACGCGCTACACCAGCTGGTGAAAACCAGGGATCAGCAACCTCATCAGTAGCAGCCATACAACCAGCAACTGCGGCTGAAGCACCGATATTAATGAATACGTCATTATATTTATCATACACTTTAAGAGCTGTAGAATCTAGCACAGCGTATGTAGATTTAGTTATAGGGGTTCCAGCACCCGTCGTGTTTGTCGCCCAATCAAGCACTGCTATAGCAGGTGTTGCTGATGTGCTATCACTAATTTCTGGAGATATACATGCAATACAGTCTCTACGACCATCAGCAATAGCGACTAACATATTACCTACGGTTTGAGTAACCGCACCGCCAATAAGGAAATCAATTTCGACCGATGCACTATCGCTAAACTTTTGATATGCAGTAGTAATATTGCCAGCGGTTGGAGCGCTATCATCAACACCGCCAGTAAAGTCTACAGTAATAGCTGCAGTGTGGGTGTCCATTGCACCGCTAACGGCACTTGATGCACTACCTACTTGTGTAAGTTCAGTTGAATTGTGACCAGCCCACCAAACCCAGCGAGATTGGTTATTAATTACATTTTTGTAGAATACAGTTTCACCTGTGCCGCCCTTAGCATCAGATAACTGAGACACATGTGGAAATCTTTCAATAACACTTCCAGCTGTACCTGTTATAGCACCACTTGAATCAACAAGTGCAATGTGCATCTCGTCTCCAGTGATTGAACGTGCATTTGCAAACGCTGATGTTCCTGGAGCGAAATCGAATCCTGCTTTATATGACCATGTAGCAAATGCCGAGCCGGCAGGACATACTGAAACCTTGATAGCATTACCTATTGCTCCAGGGTATTTTGCAATAAATGTTGCACCAGTTGGAAATGATGACAAAAGATCATGTGCTGCTTTATTTTGAATAGAGATGTTAGTGCTAGAACCATTATCTGCGTTCTTTTGAGCTGCTCCTTCTGTACGCACTACTCTAAGAGATTGAGCATATAAAAGAAATATAGATGCGCTCGTGAATGTTGAATTAGTTAATAGATCCGGAGATCCAAATGATGCAACAAGTTCTGTTTCAGAACCTACTGTTACGATGTCGTTGACAGGACCCCAGTTAAAAGCACCAGCAATTGCGCCGGTTGACGTTGACACGCCGGGTACTGAATTAGAAGCATCGATTTCTTTTGACTGTACGCCAGGGGAAACTAAAAATGCCATGATCTTTCCTCATTATTTATTTTATATGGTTTCATTATATGGTTCATTATATGAATTAACTCAATCTTGATACTATTTATACTTAAACCATATTCACCTATGTTATTCTAAATTCCACAATGTCCCGCCAAGCATTTCTTGTGTTGGCTCATCATCGCGGTTACTAGGTATCACACCAAATGGCACTAAATCATTCTCTATTTCTAATGATCTTTCTGCATACAACATGTTCTTTATATCGATATTAGTCATTTCTTGGAAGAATGGTGTGGATGTGTACCAACCAAACATAACTAAATTCATTACAAGATCGTCGTGCATTCCAGGTAATGCTTCGTATGAAGCTCCTCTTGCAGAAAATGCTGATAGCTCACGTATAGTTTCAGCGTCATTAATAACAATTTTACCCTGCTCTATTAAATCTTTCATATTAGAGCAACCGATTCTTTTGACCTTCTTGGTCATTGTGACACCTACACCACCAGCTTTAACAGCGCTTTCTACGTGTACATTCTCATATTCTAAATCGTAATATAATCCATTACATACAACGTCACCAGACGCGTTATTTTCAATGACAACATATGCATCGTTAAATGTCTTTCCGTATTTATATATAATATCCGGAAATAGTAGAGGTGACATCATATTATTTCTATATGTTGCCACTTGAATGAATGGCTCTACGCTAATATCTATAACGTTAAAAGTAGAGTAATCCTGACCTCTTCCCTTTGCTACGTCGACAAACATTAAATAATTGTGGTCTTCTATTGGTTTCTTATAGAGATTAACACCATTCTGAGTATATAATGGTTCAATTGACACAAGGCTCATTAACTTATTTGCATCAATTAGAGTATTACCAGACGATATGACTTGGTTACCAAACTCTTGATCGAACTGCATTTGTGAAGTGTTTGCTATAGTCTCAGCCTTCCATGCTTCATCACGTCCAGGAACGTCCCACCAATCTACTTGGAATGGTTTAAAATTATTTGTACTCTGTACTGCACCTTCCCATAATTTATGGAATACATTAGCTACACCATTTCGTGTCGATGTAATAATAACCTTAGTGTTCTTACCGGATGAAATTACAGGGTATGTAGAGGTATAAAATTCAGCGTCATTCTCCACAAATGCAAACTCATCTAAGAATAATAAGTTAATAGACATACCACGAATAGATGAACCTGATGTAGCAGATGCAATAATACGAGAGTTATTACTAAATTCAATAGAACCTTTGTTGAGTGCCTTACAACCAGGTTGAAGAAAGAATGGAAGATTTTCTAACATAAGAGTGATACGAGATAACATTTCTCGTGAAGTAGCACCTTTGTTAGCAAGAATAGCTATCGTTTGTTCTGAATGGAATACTGCATACCATAATATATACGCAACGGATGATATACTTTTTCCAGACTGTCTACACGCAAGTACAATAGAGAATCTATTATCATTAAAATGATTAAACATTTTCTCTTGATAATCGTACAACTGGAATGGAACTAAACCTTCATCCAGGTTTATCACTTTAAGATAGGTCACAGCAAAGTATACCGGATCACGCATACACTTCTGGTATTCAAATATAGTCTCTTTATCCCATCCTTGAGAAACCCCATCACGCTTAATTAGTGGGTTACCTAGATAAGTTTCAATCCTTTGAGTCATCTACAACCTCTTTTTCAGTAGGCTCTGATGATAATAACCTTTGAAGTTCAGTAGTAGATCCTACAAATAGATTATTATTCACAGTACCACTACCTATAGCAGCGATACTTTTATTATCTTGAAGATCCTTCTTGACCTTCTGCAGCGTGATTATCTTCTCGTTAACGTCAGCCACGTCTTTGATAAGTCTTCCAAGAACTTCGAACGATCTTGGGTTATCAGATTCAGTTGCCAGTTCAAGCATAGCCTCAATTGCTTCAGATCCTCTATCCACTAACTCATAATACTTAGCCCGAGAATAATTATAATCTGCATCAACATCAAGACTGTTCTTATCAGTCGTCACCTTCGAAGAAATTATAGGTTTCTGTGTATCCATAAACATCATTAACTCCTGCATCAACTGGATTTGTTGTAGTATTTACTCGTTCCAGATATAGGTCTGAACCAGTTCTATTAATATCTGTTTTAGTAGTACGTATCGTAGCTTGTTCACCATCGACAGGGCCATAGAAGTTGGTTTTAATATCAAAGTCAAGTGTATAAATTATAACACGTCTCTGAGTAAAATCACCCTCATACTCATCAGACATATTAACACCAGTTAAAGTAATAGGCATATCAGTTTTGATTGCCTCACTTCCAGGAATATTTTTAATAGTCACTGTATAAGATGGTTGGAAGTATGGAATGATTTGCTCAATAATCTGAAGTCCATCATCCTGAGTCTTCGCCATTATATTTAACTGCATACCAATGGTATACGGAGCAGCAACATACACACCAATTTTCTTATTAAGCGTGGTTGATGCTACTGAAAACTTTGTTGTTTTCGCTAACTGTCGAGCCGGATCATATGCCATTGAAGTAATTTCAAAGCTCATGCGTGGTAACTTAATACCCATTGAAGTATCATTTAACTTAGGAGATTCTTCTAATCTAGCTAAGAACTTCTGACGAGGTCCATAGGCAAGAGGTACCTTCATCTGATCTTTAGTAGCACCTGCAGAATCTTTTCGAATAACAAATATATCATTAAATATAGTACCAAATACCGATACAGTTCTTCGAATTGTTTGATGATAAAAGTGTCCATTAGTAAGCATTATATCTCTCCGAATGGATTAGTTTCATTAAAGTCCAATATATCAGTACGAAGAGTGTCAAACGTATCATTCTTATTGAATGGATCACCTTGGTCTTCAGATACAGAAACTACATTCCATGAAGCTGCAGATGCCATTCCAACAACAGGAAGAGCTAATGCAAATTCGGTGTATTTATTAGTTGATGCTCTAACATGACTGAGATACAAGTATCTATTAGCAGGTAATGTTCCTGCTGTAACTTGAGCAACTTCAGCGGTTATGACCGTACCAGTACCTAATGTCTGTGTTACCGTCTCTTGTACTGTAAACGATGTACCGTTACTACCATCTATTAACAACTTATAAGCGAATGCAAAGTCGTCATCTAGCTTGTCAATCTCGGCGTAACCAGTTTTAAGATTCTCGCCAGCATATTCAAACTTCTCAATTTGTAGCTTATATGTAGGCCACTGAGCTAATTGATAAAAAGGCTGTTCGTGTTCAACGTGTGCGATTTCAAAAAGACTATTCGATAATGGAAGATATATTAAATCACCTTCACTAGGTCTATCGTTATTGATAAAGTTATTAGAATAACTGGTTAGCTTTTCCCAACGTAACTTTGATACTATCAATGTAGCTTGGTCTCTAATCTCAACGCCGAATTTAGAGAATAGATCTCCTTCGCCGCCAAAACCTTCTGCGTTATCAAGATACATTTCTATGTTATAACCATCAGCAAAGTCTGCTGCAATGGATTCACCCATTAGATTATCGTAATTGGCAATAGTACGAGGAATGTATATAACGTCCTGCCCGTATATTTGTAAAGCTTCTACAATAAGGTCTTCATAGAGCATCTGCTCAGATACAACCTTATTATTAAAATAAGTATTAGTTGCCATTATGTTATCCTACCATGAAATCAATTGGCTCTTCAAAGTTGAGCTGCATTGTCTCTTGAATCCTAAGAATTTCTTCACCAGCATCATCGAATATCTTTTGGCCATTCATCGTGACACCACCTGGTAACTGCATTCCCTCAAATTTAATTAAGTTTGCGCCCCATTGCTGTTTGATCAATGCTGTTGCATATTGCTTTAAGAATCGATCATTGTATATATCAGTATTTGTATCAGGGTCAACAATCACGTAACATTCGGCTACAATAAAATCGTTAGTTTTAACCTCAGTTCCCCAATCAACATCAATGTGTAACTTATTTGTATGTCGATTATAGCGAATAGATTCAGATGATCCAAGACGATGTTGCAATAATGAAACTTGAGTCTGTGACATTTCATATTCAGCAATAGAACCACCATAACGAAGATCATTAACAGTACCTAACATAAACTGCCAGTTGTCTGATGTCCACTGTGAACTACCGTAACCAAGAGGCAGGACTTTAGTAATAGACGTGACTGAGTCAGATATAGTTATATATTCATTAGTGATATCGGTAGACGTTAATTGGTATTTTAGATAAGTTTTTTCAATCGCATCAGAATGAAACTCTTGATAGAACTGTAACGCTTCATCAATCCTATCGGATATTTGATCTTCGTCAACGTTGATTTCTAGAACAGGTGCACCCAATCTTCTTAGGCAGAATTCTATAAGCGTCGATCTCGATGTTGGAATTGCCATACGTGGATGCTCTTATTAATTTAGTATACACATATTTATACGATCCACACTCTATACGAATTAGGTACGTATTCTTCAGTGTATTGCTGAATACCGTAGGCCTTTATCTTACTTAAATAAAGGCCATCCGGTACAGCATTTTCTTTTATTCTTATGTCAGATGAATACACGTCGACATTAGGATACCTTATAATTCCGTCTGCAGCCGGATATATTCCAGCAATAACGCTGGATGGCGCAGACGACCACATTAGTTAATATCTTGTATGTGGTCACACAGTCTAAACTTTTTAGCTTCTTTACCAGATAGCCAAACGTCAGATGGTGGTAATAACTTTTCTTTAATAACTTTTTCAGATAAGCCAGTGCATAGTTTATAATGCTCTAGCATGCGTTGACCAGCATATTTCTGTTCTACTGTAGATGCAAACAATTCATGCTCCTTACCTTTACTTCCCCATGAATATTGGTGAGAAAGTATCGAGGTATTAGGTGTTATTACCCTGTTGCCCTTAGCTCCAGCCATAAAGATTAATAATCCAGCAGATGCAATAAGGCCTAATCCAATTGTATGTACAGGGATCTTAGATCCTCTTATTACATCAATTAATGCTAATGCAGAGTATACTGATCCACCGGGTGAATTAATAATTATTGTTAGATTTTTTAACTTGTTACCATGATGTGCATTGTGCATAAGTATGAATCTGATTGCTCTTTCACATATCTCATCATCAATCTTTTTCATGATAATAAATTTTCCACTTTCCTCTAAAACATAAGGTCCAGAAATTACTGTTTGTGTTTGTTCATAGGTCGAATCGTCGGTGTTACTTCCTGTTTGTAGCATACTATATTCCCTAAATAATTATATAATTCCCATATCTTTTGCTATAAACAAAGCTCCTGCTGAAACAACTAACAATAACACTATGCCTATTATTAATACTACGGTAAATATGTCATTATTTTCATTGGCTCTTTTAGCGTTAGCCTTCTTTCTTTTAACAGCTTTTATCTTAACGCCTCTATTATAATCATCTCTAAATTTACAAAAGTCGACATAACCTTGTAGCCTTTGCTTGTTAAGCATGAATTTTAATTGTTCTTCATTCTTCTTTAGCTGTTCCTGTGCTTGGAAAGCTTCCATTATATTGCCGGTGCCAGCTTTAACTTGTTTCTCTATTGCCTTCTCAGCACCAAAGTACTTACTAATTGCAGCACCTGCACTAGCAATGTCTTTACCGTTTGATATAGTCATTTTAATGACTTTTAGAGCCGCATTCGCGACAGCTAATTCTGCAAGCATGATTTATTTACCTCTTAATGGATAATAACAATCTCATGTAAAAATGAATTGTTTCTGCGTTATTATATTAGAAACAATTCATATATTCAAATACCTGTTAAGAAGGCTTTGTAGGTCTAACCATATCCGTTGGGCTAGCTATAGCTGCATTAGTTGCAGGCATATCTCTACAAGCCTGACGGTATGTAGCCCACTCAGCTTTAACTGAATCACTTAATGGTGAATCTGCGGCTTGTGTCCAATCAGATGATGTTAACATTACTTCACGTGCAGCCCGAACAGCTACTCCGATTTGCTCAGCGGTAATTGCAACTTCAACATGTGGAGGAAACCACTCAACCCAATTAGTTTGATTCAAACCTACTGTATCTTTTAGACCTGTATCAATTAATACATCTCTATAAGGTACTCTTTCTCGTTCAATATCCCCGTTTACTACTAGGTTATAATACACATTATCCATCGACATTACATATCTCCACAGCCAGTTGATGGGAATGAGCGGTTATCACCCCATATAATTCTTACGCAGCCGCGGCCACCTTTTTGCAAGCCATGGCCAAAATTGGAGTTATCACCAGGTCCGCCACCGCCTCCACCATAAAGGCCACCGTGACGAAAATTGTGACCATAGTTTGTTGGACCATTTTCACCACTGCAGCCATCTTCACCGCCAGAGCCACCAGCACCAGCAGTACCTGTGCCACCCAGTGTACCAGTACTACCTTGGCCAAATGGGCCTACTCCACCACCAGAAGCTAATCCATAGGTAGAACTATAATTCCGCCCACCGGAAGCACCACCACCGCCACTTTGGCCTGCCTGACCATACCCGCCGCCGTAACCAGTGTAACCACCAGCACCAGCACCAGGTTGACTACCGCCAGAGTTCCCTCCGTTACCGCCGCCATCGCCACTATAAGATCCACCGCTTTGTGTGCCCTTCAGTCCGCTAACTCCGAACTCCCCAGCACTTGATCCGAAGAAAGAATCCGTACCATTTTGATTTCCGTATCTAGGTGTATCACCGCCCCTACCTACTTGAAGCGAGTAAACAGTTCCGGGAGTTACAGCGATATCGTTTTTCCAGCCTAGGCCAGCGCCACCGCCACCGCCGTGGCCAGAAGATGTAGCTCCTGGACTGCAACCACCACCGCCAATACAGACTACATGTATTTTCGTCACGTCTGGTGGACAAGTCCATGAATACGTACCTGCTCCGCTGCCGTAAAATGCCTGACCTACTGGATGAGCAACAGCTCCTCCTTCATCAGCAACACTATCTGCAAATTTTAATTGTCCTTTACCATCTGTCTGCAACGATTGCCCTGAAGTACCATCTTTCTTTGGCAACTTTAAAGGGGTACCCCCATTGCTGGCTTGTAATTCATCTACTACTATTGTACTCATCTTTATTCTCCAACTTTGAGGTAATCAAGGGCTACAGAAGTAGCCCATCCATATTTACAGATTACGCGTCAGTATCAGGAACAACAGCGTTTAGCTCTGCCCAAGTTGTAGCTGCACTGACTGCAGTCCGCTTAGTTGCACCAGCAGTAACTAATGCAGCAATTGCAGCCATCATAGTAGTCTTTGCTGCACCTGTAGCATTAAGTTGATCACTGATAGAATATGCTGCTATAATAGCATCCTTTGTATCTTGTTTAATTCCTGCGTTGATTTGCCCTTGTACATTTGCCAAGTGCTTGATATCTATTGTAGTAGCCATTATTATCTATCTCCGTACATTGTTGCACATAAGTTATATGTATGCCAGGGGTATACCTGGGTATTAGTTACACCATCTTTATTGCCAATACGAGCCTGAGCAAGACAATGTAACATTCTATTATCAGTAACCAATTCAGTACCAAAGAAAGTATCAAGGTTATAAGGCATATTTGAATCTTTGAACCTGTATGTGGTCTGATAAGAGTGAGTACTAAGTATGAACACCATTATTGTCATATTCGCAGGAACCACTACCGTGCCTGTGCGATTCTGTGATGATGTATCGCTGCCGCCTTGCCATGCAGATGTCCATGCTCCACCTGATGTACTTGAATATGTTGTGGCATTGGGTGTATAATAATGAATGCCACCACCACCATACTCATTATCTTTAGTTGACAAGTAAGTCTGAAATGTCCGTGAAACGTCACTAGCAGTTGTGTTACGAATAGGCATACAACGCCATGTGACACCACCATAGTTACCAGTACTGTTATCTTCATATCTCATATCTGCAAAGTTACGACCAATACGATCGCCGTTAGCATATTCAAGTCTACGCTGCATTGAGTTTGATTCGCCGTCATTCGCGTACATATGTTGGCTAGTACCATTCGGATAACCATCACCCAAGAACATATTCCAGCCCTGAGTTTTTGAGTTAGCATCCTGCCAGCTATGATAATACGTGGTCCATGCACCAGACGAACTCCATTCACCAGTAGAATAAACGTTCTGACGTGCTGAAGTGGTTACAAGAGAACCAATAATATCGATGGTATCTGTTGGTGCAGCTGCTCCAGCAGCACCCCATATTGAGGTAGTACCAGCACCTTTCTTCAGCATTTGACCCTCTGTACCGGCGGTGGATGGTAAACCAAACCCGGTAAAACCTAATGCACCAGCGCCGTCAGATTTGATAGCGGCATTGGCGACACCGTCAGCGGCGGGTATCGTTAAAGGCACCCCTCCATTTTTGGCGATTTGATCTACAATTAATTTTGACATATATATGTTTCCTTAGTATTAAGGCCGATTAAACCGCCTTGG
>Ga0208814_1000076_pt1 | contig 77389 bp, 71 predicted proteins | sample MalvirAntarct_55_FD_184253 | JGI IMG/M metagenome (GOLD analysis project Ga0208814, IMG submission 184253) | Marine viral communities from the Global Malaspina Expedition - Malaspina viral metaG Antarct_55 (SPAdes) (version 2) | ecosystem: Environmental > Aquatic > Marine > Oceanic | place... | reverse complement strand
GTTGGTGCTATACGACAGACATTTTGCCAATGAGTTTTAGCTTGTTTAGTGTCACGACTTTGAATGGCAAGCTTTGCCAGACACATTTGATAGTCAGCATCATTTTCATGAGTGGTTTCTAGTCGGCTGAGTAATTTACGCACCTCTTGATCTTGTGCATCGATTAAATCAGGTATTGCAGCAAATAAAGCCGCCGATGGTGCAGCGCTAAGTTGTTTAATAATTAACTTTATTGCTTTATCTTTATGCCCATACTGAGTCAATCCATGAGCATAAGCGACAACTAATTCATCTTGTTTACGCTCCGACTTACTTAACCAATGCCAACATTTATTCAATTCTGCTTCAGAAGTCTTAGCTGCATTTACCATTAAAATACTGTTGGTTTTAGTGTTTAATTGGTTGAACTCAGTTTCAGAAAGTAATTGGCGTTTTTTCAGGATTGGTAACAACAATTTTAATGCCTGCCAATCATTTTGCTGCAAATATAACTCTTGTGCTAGTTTCAGTACTGGTGCACTACTTTTACTTGTTGGATTTAGTTTATCAAGTACTACTCGAGCTTGAGTGAGCTCCCCCTGCTTCATTAAGTAGCGGGTACGCGATGTATAAACCGCTGTCTTGGCAATAGGGTTATTTTCTGCTTGAGTTAAATAATGATCTCGCGCAGTAATATCACCTTGATAGTGAGCTGCTCTTGCTGCCGCAAAAAGATTTAATACTGGAATTTCACCTTTTTCAGCACCTTTAGCCATGGCTTTTTCTGCCGCAGGCCAATCTTCTTCAGCCAGTGCTAAAGCGCCGGTTAAAGTATGCTTTTTAGCCGCTTTTCTACGCCATTGCTCTGGCAGGTAGCGACTGCTTAGTAGCATATTTAATAATAATAAAATTAACCACTCGAGTAATTGCAGCGCAAAATAAAATACAATTAACCCCACAACACCTATAACTAAGCTAGTTTCAATCTGGTAGTCACCTATTGCGATGTAAACGTAACCGCTTTGTCCAACAATAAGTGGGCTGAGACACAGTCCAATTAAAATGAGAACAACATAAACCAGCGTCTTAATCATTGTGCTGGCTCCTGTGTAGGCATTATTTCACCATAGGTAACCAGCTGCTGGAGTAGTGGCGAGGCTTGAAATTTATTAAGAGTCACTTTTTCAACTTTAACCTTGGCCAGTTTATCCAAAGACGCAATTATTGCTTTAGTCTTTGGATCTGTTAAGTCAAAGTATTGTTGTAACCACTTGTCTGCTAAAGCAATAGATTGTTGATAATTCACTTGGTCAAATCGGTACAGTGCTAATTGTGCTTGCAATAATTTGTTGCGAATATTTTCAACTAAATACCATTGCTGTTCCGGTGATAACAGCGGCTCCAAATCAGTGGTCCGTTTGCGGATAGTAATAAAACCATCAGTTAAGTCATGCCAGGTTGTGGCGAGATTTTGTTGCCAATCATCAATGGAGTCGGTGACTGCCTGGGTATTTTTATTTTCTGTAAAATTCTCATCCACACGATTTAACGGTAAACCTTCTACATCATTGATAATATTATCTAAGTCAAAGATGGTATTGGTTATGTCAGTGGTTTTTAATGCGTTAACTTTAATGATGTCTTCAGCTAAGGCTTTACGTAAAAGAGTTAATGCAGGATCTTTCATCGCACTGATACGTTCATCTGCAGACTGTAATAAACCAATTGCTGTTTGCGGATCGTTTTCTAACCATAGTTTTCTGCCAGCCATGCGAACTAAATATTCGGCTTCTGATGCCATCCAATGGTTAGGACTTCGCTGGGCAATAACAGCTACACGTTCTTGTAGTTGTTTATTTGATTGCTGTAGTTCAGCTAATTTTGCATAAGCTTTAGTATCGTTCAGCTGTTGTTGCTCTAACGTAGCAAAGCGTTTATTGGAAGTCATGACTGTTTGTTGTAATTCATATTTTAACGATTTATTTTGTGTAACTTGTTCAGTGATACTTTGTTCTAATTGAGTTTGGCCTTGACTTTGTTGACTAAGCTGCAAATAAAGCCAGTAACAAGACGCCACAGCAACAATGGCAACCAGTAAACTGAATAATACCCCAATACGGATCCACCAAGAGCTAGGTTTAGCTTTGCGTCGGCTGTTATTCACGGGAGAATTTGTCTGATTATTATTTTTGTTGTCAGCAGATTGTTGGCTCGTTGCATTGACTTTTTTTGCCTGTAGCGGCTTTTCTATTGGATTTTGCGCAGGAGAAATCACTTTCTCATCCTTGTGTGCTGGCGAGTTTGGATCTTTTTTATTGTTTTCCATGAACAGTCCTTGAAAGCAAAAATACAACTAATATAAGCAATATTAGAAAATGTGTGTCGATGCAAGGTAACAATACAATAACAAATTATAACGCAAGACTCGTGAGTATAGCTTGAGTATTTGCTCCATTTGCATTGGTAATATGGCTTAATCCCATTGCTTTTGCTTGTAATTCGACGCGATGACTAGGCACTATGATATGACATGCACGTAACCATGCAAATAATTCTTTTGGGACAAGGTCAACTAAATTGGATAATATTTCGCCGCTGGTGACCACAATGGTATCAATACCGAAGGATTGCCATTGTTGAATTGTTTGTTTTGCGTTGAGCTTAGGTCTCACGCGCTGATAGACCTGCCAATAGTTCACCTTGGCACCTCGAAGCACTAATTGTTCAGCGAGCATTTCACGTCCACCTAATCCACGTACAATAATAAATGACTGCTTATCGACATCTCGTAATTGGGGTTGTGATAATAAACCTTCACTATCTTGGCTCTCTTCGGGCGAGCTAATCGCTTGGATATTATAGTGAGCTAGGCTATCGGCGGTTGCTTGACCAACAGCGAAATAGCGACAGTGCTGTGGGAATGAATGGTGGAGTTTAGTGGCGGCAAAATCGACGGCATTAGTACTAATAAAGAGCAAATTATCAGTGTGGGCTAAAGTAGCATGGCTCATTGATTCGTTTGTTTCAATTACCGCTAAAAGTGGGGTAACAAGATAAGCAACGTCTCGTTGTGAGAGTTGCTCTTCCATTGCTTGATTGCGCCCTTGTGGGCGCGTTAGCAAGACTTTCATGGCCAGTTATCTCTTAACTAGCATAAACAGCATCTAAAATAGTTTTAGCCCCGCGACTGAGTAAATCTTCTGCAAGAGACTCTCCAAGTGCAACGGCATCAGTTTTAGAACCCGATACCATACCCGTTATTATTTCACTTCCATCAGGATTGCCGACTAAACCACGTAGGGTTAAATTATCGCCTTGAATTTCAGCAAAAGCACCGATAGGCACTTGGCATCCGCCTTCTAGGCGCGTGTTCATTGCTCGTTCAGCCAGCACTCTGTAACGGGTTTCTAAATGTTCAAGTGGTGCGAGTAATGCTTTAACACGCTCGTCATTTAGACGACATTCAATGCCGACAGCACCTTGTCCATTGGCTGGAAGTGACTCTTCTGCAGAGATAAATCCTGCAATTCGTTGGTTGAGTTTTAAGCGAATTAATCCCGCAGCCGCCAGGATAATAGCATCATAATCACCACTATCGAGTTTGGCTAAACGGGTACCAACATTACCGCGTAAGTCTTTAATAATAAGATCTGGACGAGCGGCTCTAATTTGACACTGACGGCGCAGACTTGAGGTACCCACAACCGCGCCTTGAGGTAATTCACTAATGGATTTATAGCTATTTGATACAAAAGCATCGCGTGGATCTTCACGTTCGCAAATTACCTGTAGGCCTAAACCTTCAGGAAAATCTACTGGTAAATCCTTCATTGAGTGCACTGCAATATCGGCACGATTTTCAAGCATCGCGACTTCTAACTCTTTAACAAATAGCCCTTTGCCACCAATTTTAGCTAAAGGAGTATCTAAAATGACATCACCTTTGGTACTCATTGGTAATAATTCAACCGTGAGATCGGGGTGAATGCGTTCAAGTTCAGCTTTAACAAATTCAGCTTGCCACATTGCCAGTGGGCTTTTACGTGTTGCGATACGAATTATATTTTCAGACATGGTAGTAGATCCATTAGATAGCCTCAATGGAGTAATGCTATCACCGCTCTCGCTTGGATGTAACAAATCGATGGTAATTGTTTGAAGTCTGTAGGGCTTATTTGTGATTCATCTCGTTGAACAACTACTGGTGAAATATAAAATAAATGCTACGATGATCACTGTTTTGACGAAAGCGTGACCTTGGTCGAAAATTTGAGCTTAGGTTCGAGTGTGTTAGAAAAATTTGTCACCAAATAGTTTGTGTAGCAAAAAGCATAAATGGAGTGAGTCTTGACCGATAAAACGGCATATTATCAAAAGGATTTAGCTGAGAAACTAAATAACATTAGATTAACTAGAGTGACTAATGTACTGCCTGATTTGCAGCAGCATTTATTTCATATAATTCCTTTTTTAATACATCATAATCAAATAGATGTGTCCGGTATTATCGACCCCAACACGCCGTGTGGTGTTCATGGGTTTGATTTGTCAGACGCAATGATTGCAGCATGTGATGCCTTGTGTTTGTCTGTACCCTCCGCCATTGATTCAAGTGTTGATGCTTTTGAAGGTATCTATGCCATGGGCAGTACTGCTAGTTTTGGGCAAAATCCTCAAAGCGATTTCGATATCTGGTTGGTTTACAATAGTAAACTGACTCAAGCACAACTTAAACTCATTGAATATAAAAACAAACTCATCAGTGACTGGTTTGCCGGTTTTGAGTTTGAAGTGAATTTTTATCTAGTACATCCGATGCAATTTAGAGAATGCAGCGCATTTGATAATTGCCAACCAGTAGGATTAGAGCACAGTGGCAGTAGCCAACACTGGTTATTATTAGAAGAGTTTTACCGTTCTCATATTAGGCTCGCCGGTAAAACTGTGGCTTGGTGGCCCGATGCACAAAGCCAAGATACTCAGTCTAATGCCAACTTACTTTATCTTGGCAATGTGAATTCATTACCTGCGGCAGAGTATTTCGGTGCCTCATTATGGCAGCTCTATAAAGGGCTCAATAAACCTCATAAAGCCTTGTTAAAAGTGTTGTTATTGGAAACTTATGCCTCAGAATATCCCCATACAAGGCTAATAACTCAACAACTTTGGCAATATTGCCTAGATCAAGATTTTAGTGTTGCTAATGACGCTTATTTATTGCTGTATCAAAGAATTGAAACCTATTTAATTGCCCAAGAAGACAGTAACCGTTTAGAGATCGTTAGGCGTTGTTTTTATTTAAAGTCTGGTATCACTTTATCGAGTTTGTCACCTACCAATAGTGCAACAGACTGGCGGGTTGAAAAAATGACCAGCCTGGTTAAACAATGGGGCTGGAGCCATGAGCTAATCACCACATTGGATAATAGTCCTTATTGGCATGCTGGCCAGTTGAAATGGTTCAACCAGCAGCTCAGTGAACTGTTATTAGTCAGTTACAAAAATCTATTGAAATTTGCTTCAAAACAAACCTTAAGTGAACGTATGCGAGTTGAAGAACTCGGCTTATTGGCTCGTAAATTACATACTTATTTTAGTGATGATGACCATTTAATACAGCCTCTAAACCGACTTTGGAGTTTATCGACAGCTGAAAAATCGTTGACTATCTTTCATTGCAAGCAAGCATCACGTTTTTATCTCTATCGCCAAACTTATGTCGAACAGGATCCGTCTCAAGCTGTTACAGATAATCAAGGACATGAGTTCGATAATCATCCCATCCATGAAGCGGATAATATATGCAGTTTAGTTGCGTGGTCAGTGTTAAATGGGCTCGCAACTACCGATACTAAGTGGTTTCAAGTTGGACGAGGTAAAAGACGGACAGATAAATTGAGTTACCTAACCCGTAAACTTATCCCTATTATGCACAATGTACCCACTGTCTATAAACGTGATTTATGCGAACCTTGGTGCTATCAAAAAATTGTGTTGATTACCAATATGGATAAAGATCCGACCACTCAATTGAATGAGCAAGAACTGATGTTAGAACATATTAATGCCAATATTCTTTCCTTTGGACAGAAAAAAATCAGTATGTTGTCGTCGGTGGCGGTTGTGTGTTTAAACAGCTGGGGAGAATGGCAAAGCCATCGCTTCAATGGCAATACCGCATTACTTGAAGCTATTTCATTTATTATTCTGGGGTTAAAACGTTCAAATGACCAAGTTGATTTATCGATTATTAGTTGCTCAGCTAAGCTAAAGCAACCGATTTTTAATCAGCTTAAAACCTTATTATTACGATGTTATGGTTTAATGAAAAAGGTCAATCAGAGCAATACATTAATGCATCCAATAATTATGGGCGATCAACAATACAGTATGTACTTTAATGCGTTAGGTATGATGTATCGCAAGACTGACGTTGTGGCACAGGTCAGAAATGATCACACTCATGAGTTACCACTACCTTATACCGTGGATGATACTAACGTGAATGTACCATCGGTGATTCGCAAATTTATTGTCATGGATGCTAAGCAATATTTTGTCCGTCAACGTAAGCAAGTGCTTGATGTGTTTATTGCAGACGAGAAGAATCAGCTTGAACATTTACAATATCAACATACCAGTATCAATGATTTTGTGGCTAAAGAAAGCCATTTGTATGTCTTTGACGAACAAAAACAGCACCGGCCTGTTTTTAATATGCCGCAGTTTTTTCAACTTGTGCATATTGAAGGTAAATTAACCGTAATGCCATTTGGCTTGTCAGTAGATGAAATGGGCTCAGCATTTTAAGCGTAAGCCCAAACTCAATGACAATTTAATCACTTACTTAGTGCTATTACACACTAAGTTATTGCGAGGTTTATGCATTTATCTCGAGCAAAATACCACTTTGTTTATTGATGGCATCAATCACAAAAGACATAAATTCCAATCCATTACGGGTATCTAACCATTTGCCATCATTGTAATTAAAGTGATAACCACCTGATTTTGTCGCCAGCCAAATTTCATGAAGAGGCTCTTGTTTATTGATAACGATTTGCGAATTATCTTCAAAAGCTAACTGCAAAACATTGCCGCTGGCATTAATATCGACATCGGCATCTTGCTCGTCAATTGCTTTTTCTACCGCGTTCTCTATTTCGCCAAACATTTCATCGGCTAATCGATGAAACTCAGTATCTGTAATAGCCATGTATTTCTATCCTTTGCTTTCTGCGTTATGAATGCGATTATAAGACCATTATTCACTAGATGCACAGATGTTGAAAAAAATGAGACTGCTTTTATTTATTATGCTTGCTAGCCTATTTGTAACCGCATGTGGTCAAAAAGGCGTTTTATACAAAACTCCTGAGCCAGTGGCCAATAAAGTCGCCCCAAAATCTGCCAGCACGGATGTGCCCAAGCAAACTGAGGTGCTCGACTCTCAACCTTCAACCTCACAACAAGAATAGCATTTATAAGGGACCGCATTTTGGATTACTTTTCATATCAAAATGATTCACTATTCGCAGAAGACTGCGATGTAGCAAAACTGGCTAAAACGCACGGTACGCCGTTGTATATTTATTCTCGTGCCACATTAGAGCGCCATTGGCATGCCTTTAATAATGCCGTTGCTGATCATCCTCATCTTATTTGTTATGCGGTGAAGGCGAATTCAAACCTTGCAGTGTTAAATGTATTGGCCCGTTTAGGCAGTGGTTTTGATATTGTTTCTGGTGGTGAGCTCTCGCGTGTATTACAAGCGGGCGGCGACCCTAAAAAAGTGGTTTTTTCTGGTGTGGGCAAAACGGTTGCCGAAATGGAGCAAGCCCTAAACATTGGCATTTACTGTTTTAATGTTGAGTCTAGTGCTGAACTTGAACAGCTTAATGACGTCGCTGGGCGCTTAGGTAAAGTAGCCCCGGTTTCTTTGCGGATTAATCCCGATGTTGATGCTGGTACTCATCCTTATATTTCCACAGGTCTTAAAGAAAATAAATTTGGCATCGCCATGGATGAGGCTGATACGGTTTTTGCTCGTGCCGCTGAATTAGCTCATTTACATGTAAAAGGTGTCGACTGCCATATTGGTTCACAGCTTACCGAGATTAAACCCTTTTTAGATGCCATGGATCGCATGTTGGCGTTGATCGACCGTTTAGGTGAGCAAGGTATTAAGATTGAACATTTTGACGTAGGTGGCGGCTTAGGGGTTACCTATAATAGTGAAACTCCGCCGCATCCAGATAAATACGCCGCAGCATTACTCGATCGATTAAATGGTCGTAAGTTAACATTAATTTTTGAACCGGGTCGTGCAATTGCGGCTAACGCAGGTATTTTCGTCACTCAAGTGCTTTACCTAAAAGAAAATAGCGATAAGCGTTTTGCGATTGTCGATGGTGCCATGAACGATCTTATTCGCCCTGCGCTTTATAGTGCGTGGCAAAATATTATTCCGGTACAACAAAATGATGCGCCAACTTTCGCTTATGATATTGTAGGTCCTGTATGTGAGACTGGTGACTTTCTTGGTAAAGACAGGCAGTTAGCGGTAAAAGCGGGTGACTTATTAGCCGTTCGTTCAAGTGGTGCTTATGGTTTTGTGATGGCCTCAAATTATAACTCTCGTCCAAGAGTCGCGGAGATTATGGTTGATGGTAGTGATGATTTTGTTGTTCGTCAGCGCGAAACGCTACAACAACTTTGGCAAGGCGAATATTTATTGCCATAGGCAATAAGCAAACGGCATAACGTTTTATAAGGAAACTTTTGTGATCCATTTCACTAAGATGCACGGACTGGGTAATGACTTTATGGTCGTTGATGGCGTAACACAAAATGTGTTTTTTTCGCCTGAACAAATTCGCCGTCTTGCCGATCGAAATTTTGGGATTGGTTTTGATCAATTATTGTTGGTCGAGCCGCCCTATGATCCTGATTTAGATTTTCATTATCGCATCTTTAATGCCGATGGCAGTGAAGTTGAACAGTGTGGCAATGGTGCACGCTGTTTTGCTCGTTTTGTTCGCAATAAAGGCCTAACCCAAAAAAATAAAATTCGGGTGAGTACTAACTCAGGTAAAATTACTTTGCGGATAGAGCGTGATGGTAACATCACAGTTAATATGGGTGTTCCCGTTATTGAACCAAGCCAAATTCCGTTTAAAGCTAAAAAAAGCGAAAAGACCTACTTACTGCAAACCGCAATGCAAACTTACCTGTGTGGCGCTATTTCTATGGGTAACCCCCATTGCGTTATCGAGGTTGAAGATGTGCAAACCGTCAAGGTTGATGAAATTGGCAGTATGTTAACTCGCCACGAACGCTTCCCTAAGGGCGTCAATGTTGGCTTTATGCAAGTCATTAACCCTGGGCATATTAAGTTGCGCGTGTATGAGCGTGGCGCAGCAGAAACGCTAGCCTGTGGCACGGGCGCATGCGCTGCAGCAGCCGTTGGTCAATTACAGGGTAAGCTTGATAAGCAGGTGAGAGTCGATTTACCTGGTGGTAGCTTAGTCATTAATTGGGACGGCGAGGGTAAACCTTTGTGGATGACGGGCCCAGCAGAACATGTATATGATGGACAAATACAACTATGAGTAAGATTACCTCCGAAGTCAGTTTAGCTAACGAAGTGGCAGGCAATACGGTTAGCAGTGCACAAGCCAAAGATATCAATTCAATTGGCCAAGATCTTGCTGTCGACATGATGGCCAGTTTGCAACAAGCCCCTTTTGATGAAATGCTGATCCGCGAATACTTGTTAGATAATCCTGACTTTTTTAATCGTTATCCAGAGTTGTTAGTGGCCATGCGTGTTCCGCATGCAGAACGTGGTGCGGTTTCATTAGTTGAGCGTCGACAAGAGCTGCTTCGCCAGCGCGTCAATCAGCTTGAAGAAGAAATTACTTCGCTGATGAACATAGCGACTCATAATGAGAGAATCTTTAAATTTAATACTGAGTTATCGTTTAAAATGCTTGCAAGTCAAGACTTAGGCGAGCTGCGTCAAGTATTGTCTGAAGGATTAAAAGCTGAGTTTGGCTTTAGTCACGTTAGGTTGATTACGGTGCACGATATTGACAGCGAATTAGCAAAAATTTGGCGTCATCGTGTCCAAAGCGGTTATTACTTTGGGCGGCTCACGCAATCAGAATCTAAACGTTTATTTGGCAGTGATGTGGGGTCTGTAGCACTGACTAAATTATCGGATGACAATGGCCAGGTGATATTTGCCATTGCCAGTAAAGATCCCACTCATTTTCATCCTGATATGGACTCATTGCTATTTAGCCAATTGCGTCGTTTGTTAGACCATAAGTTACCGCAACTGTAATAGTTAATGCTCAGTGTGTTGTTTAGGATACACAGCGTACTCCAATCGTTCATGTACTGGGAGCATTGTGATGCAGCCAACAGACTGGCAAACGATATTTAGCCAACATTTAACCTCAGAAAGGCAACTATCAAGCTATACCGTGCGTAATTATATGTTTGAATTACGAAGGGTTGAAGGCATCTTAACCGAATCAACTCAGCTTATTGATGTTACCCGCGACGAGTTACAATCTATGCTGGCAACATTACACCGCAAAGGCTTGAGTCCACGTTCGTTATCTTTGTGTTTGTCTGCCGTAAAACAGTTCTTTGATTTCCTATTACGCGAAGGTGCCATAACGGTCAATCCAGCACACAGCTTAAGTGCTCCAAAACAAAACAAACCTTTGCCAAAAAATATGGATGTCGATGCCGTCAGTCATTTGTTGTCTATCGAGGGTGACGATCCGTTGTGCTTACGTGATAAAGCTATTATGGAATTATTTTATTCCAGTGGCTTACGTTTAGCTGAGCTCGCTAGCCTAGATTGCGCTGACATTAAGTTTGATCAAAGCGAAGTTAAAGTGCTGGGTAAGGGCAGTAAACAGCGGGTTGTGCCCATTGGCAAACTAGCCTTAAATGCATTAGCGGCATGGCTAAGCTGCCGCAGCCAGTTACCTTGTAGTCAAGCGGGTGATGCATTATTTGTCAGTAGCCAAGGTAAACGATTATCTCATCGCAGTATTCAAGCGCGGATGGCTAAGTGGGGTCAGGAACAAGCTATGGCGGTAAAAGTTCACCCACATAAATTGCGTCATTCGTTTGCAACCCATATGCTTGAATCAAGTCAAGATTTACGTGCCGTACAAGAACTGCTTGGTCATGCTAACTTATCGACCACGCAGATTTACACTAGTTTAGACTTTCAACACCTTGCCAAAGTGTACGATAACGCGCATCCAAGAGCGAAAAAAGACAGGGGGAAATAATGACAACGCCATTACTTAAAGCATCAATGATCCAGTATCAACGTCTACAACCGTTTAGCGCGATCAGTTTTGATTTAGACGACACACTCTATAATAATCTTCCTTACGTATTACATGCCAGCGATGAACTATTTTCGCTAATTAATCAAACCTATCCCGCCACTACTGCGTGGGGGGCAGATCAATGGCAGCAACTTAAACATCAGTTATTTATTCATCATCCAGAGTTAGTACACGATACCACCGCAGCCCGTTATGCCATGTTGCGTCAAGGTCTTTTGCACTTTGGTTATAGTGAAGTTGAAGCCAGCAAAGGGGCCCAAGATGGCATGGCGTGTTTTACCCATCATCGTAGTAACTTTACCGTTGATAATAATGTATTGCAGGTACTAGAGCGTTTAAGTCAACGCTATCAGCTTATTGGTATTACTAATGGCAATGTCGACAGCCAACGTATTGGCTTAGATAAGGTCATGAAATTTGTGCTTCATCCAGGCCACGGAGTTAAAATGAAGCCTGCTGCCGACATGTTTAGCCTCGCTTGCCGTCAACTGGATATTAAGCCTGCAGCATTATTGCATGTGGGTGATCATCCGCTGTCTGATATTGCTGGGGCAAAAATGGCAGGGTGCCAAACTGTGTGGTTAAATCCCTGTATGCAGCAACGGCATAAAAAAGCTCAACCGGTTTTGCCACACATTGAAATTAATCATTTAGATCTTCTTTTAGGCTTACTTTAGGGTGACGTTAGCGTTTTAGGTCTATGCCTGCTTTAAGGCTCATTTGTTTTACTTGCTCGCGGCTAGCATGCATATCGGCATCACCTACACGAAAGTAGGTGCCGCTATACGGATCAGTACCAACATAAATAGGCCTAAGTTTAACATCGACACAGGGCACATGGATGCGAATAAGCTTTTTCGCCATTATTTCAATGATTTGTACATCAGTTGGAGCTAAAATATTGTGACTGATCTTTTTCGGATCGTGTAATATTTGCCAAATTTCACTCAGCATCGGCATAGGATTAACAATCCCCTCAATAGTAAACTCACCTTGTTGCTCCTTTACGCCTAAAATAATTTCACCACCTAAGGTGTTAGCAAAAGCGCTATAGCTTTCCCACATGCCTTCGGGCAATGTACCCTTGCCGTCTCGTCCACCTGCTAATTTAAATTCAACTTGAGCTGATTCATGTAAGTTAGCAATGTCGTCTAAGGCAAACGTTGGGTAATGATGAGGTGACATTTAGGCTCCATATCGTCTTATGCAATCAGTAGATAAAAATAGATATGATCACTGTATGAAGTTTTGCCCACAAAAGGAAGATCATCAGTTCGGCTGTGCTGGATGTTAATTAACCAATCAGCTGTTTTAGTACTTAAATTAAATCCGCAATTGTGAATTATTTACTGTAAAGTTATCTTATATATTAGTTGGTTAATTCCAGAAACCATTTAGTCGTAGGTTTTACATTGTCAGCACAATATTCAGTTAACCCTATTCCTCACAGTTGGTTCGGACATTTATATCATCGCAATGCCAATGCGCTTGAGATAACGGCAGAGGGCATAAGCTTTGTTCCAACCCAGAGTCTATTTTTATCGTGCTTGCCACCGACGAATCTTGAGCATGTATCTTGGCAGCAGTTAGATCATCCACCACTGTTTAGTGCCAGCTTACTGGGTAGCTTATTAAGTTTTACCGCCTCTGGTGTGAGCTATCAAATTCCATTTCTGAGTTATTTTGCTCGCTCTCATTTTAAACACCAAGTCGAATTACTGTGGGCGTTATCCCATGAACAAGCATTGTATGATTTGATAGCACGGATTGAAAAAGCCATATCGAAGCGCTATTTACGTCAGTCATTGCTAGCGAAAATGAGTTCAAGAATCGCGCGCGAATATCGCCGTTGGTTTCCGTGGAGTGCAAGTGTTGAATTACCACCTAAAACACGCGCGGCATTAACTCAATTACACCATTTTTTCCATTGGAAGAATGCGCATGTAGAGCATTTGCGTGAAGATTATATTCAATCGCAGTTAGTGGCATTTGCTGATTTTTTCGATAGTGTTGAATCAAATCCATTAACGGATAAACAGCGCCGCGCCTGCATTATTGATGATGATAACAATCTACTGTTAGCGGGTGCCGGAACCGGTAAAACCAGTGTTATGGTTGGCCGTGCAGGGTATTTAGTCGCCAGCGGTCAAGCGAAAGCGGATGATATTCTATTGTTGGCTTATGGTACAAAAGCCGCCAAAGAAATGGATCTACGGATTAAACACAAACTTGGTACTGCTGACATTAAAGCCAGCACGTTTCATAGTTTAGGCTTAAAAATTATTACCGAGGTTGAAGGTGTAAAACCAAGCTTATCAGCGTGGGTAAATGATGAACCCGCCAAAGACAAATGGGTGCATGATAGATTAGAAACGTTGATTGAAAATGAGTCTTACCGTAAACATCTTTTCGACTATTTTAGCCGTTACTATTACGTTGAAAAAAGCCCATTCGAATTTTCAACTGAAGGTGAGTATTTTGAATATTTACATGATAACGATATCCGTTCATTAAAAGGCGAAAGAGTAAAAAGTTTTGGTGAGCTGTATATCGCCAACTGGCTATTTAGCAATGGCATTGAATATCAGTATGAAGCTAAATATGAATATGATGTCAGCACGCTTGAGTTTCGTCAGTATCAGCCTGATTTTTACCTACCACAATATAACGTTTACATTGAATATTACGGCATCGATTCCGCCAATAATACCGCTCCTTATATCGATAACGCAGCGTATTTGGCATCAATGGCGTGGAAACGCCAGTTACATCAAAAACAGCAAACTAATTGTATTGAATTATTTTATTATCAGCACAAGAAAAATCAGTTAATCAACAAGCTTGAACAGGCTTTAACGGTATTTAAGGTTAACTACTCGCCTTTGCCTGATGACGCGATATTGGCCACCCTTTATGAGCTGGGGCGGGTAACTGAACTGGCTAAATTGTTCAGTCAGTTAATCGGTTTGTACAAAGCGGCTTGTGTGGATAAAACAGGTTTACAACGCATATTTAGCCAAGCAGCGGATCCTCAACAAGCTCGTAAAGCATTTCAATTGCTGCAACCTATTTTACAGCAGTATCAGGAGTATTTATCTGCAACGGGTGATATCGACTTTGAAGATATGATTGCTAAAGCGCTAGCCTATCTGCAAAGCGGCCAATACGTTAGCCCGTGGCGATATATTATGGTCGATGAGTTTCAGGATATTTCAGAACCTAGAGCGCGTTTAGTGCGTGCGCTGCGAGATTCAAGATCGAAAACCTCCAGTAGCGAGACTTCACTCTTTTGTGTGGGTGATGACTGGCAGGCTATTTATCGCTTCAGTGGGGCAGATGTCAGCTTAACGACGCAATTCGCCCAGTATTTTGGTCAGACTAGCGAAACTCATTTGGACCTAACGTTTAGATTTAATAACCGTATCGGCGAAGTTGCCAGCGCTTTTGTGACTAAAAACCCGCATCAACTTAATAAAGAGGTTCATTCGTTAATACAGGTGGTTGATCCTGCTATCTCGATATTACGCCGCGGAGTAAATGAGCGCGCACGCCAAGATGAACCGAGTGCTAATGCATTAGTGCAAGCTTTGAACGCCTTGTCTGTTCATGTGGCTAAAGCCAGTGCGATATCTACTACTGAGCCCTCAACTAAATCCATAACGAAACCGACAGTCTATTTACTGGCACGTTTTTGGTTTCAATTACCCGATAAAGATCTATTGCGTCAGTTAAATGCTCAGTACCCCATGTTATCGATTGAGTGTTTATCTTTTCATGCCTCAAAGGGCAAAGAGGCCGACTATGTGGTAATACTGGGACTGACTCAAGGTATACACGGATTTCCATCACAGAAAATAACCCCACCTTTACTCGACGCTTTCTTGCCCCAAGCTGAAGCTTTTCAATTTGCCGAAGAGCGACGCTTGTTTTATGTCGCACTGACTCGAGCTAAGCATCGTGTTTATGTATTAGCGGATATGACCAATGTCAGTCCCTTTGTGGTTGAGCTTATTCAGCAACCCTATAACGTTGAACTGAATGAATTCAGTACTTCATTGGTACAAACGTTATTTGAGCAAATTAAATGTGCTCGATGTACGACTGGCACATTAACAGCGCGAACTGGCAAGTTTTCATCATTTTTATCATGCTCGCATTTTCCTTTGTGCGATCACCAAGAAGCGGGGTGTGACCTCTGTAGTAGCCCGATGACGCGCAAGCGCACTAATGGTTTTGCGGTTTGCTTAGATGAACATTGTGGTCACATAGCACCGCTGTGTAACCTCTGTGGCGCAGACATGAGTTTAAGAGAAAGTGCCCGAGGAACTTTTTGGGGGTGTAAAAATTATCGCGGTAACAGCGTGCCTAGTTGTAGCAATACCATTGATACAGCGACAATATCCTTTAAAAGCAAACCACATCAAAAACTCAAGCAACCGCATGATACAACACTGCCTAAGCCACGGCAAAAGGTGTAAGTACAACTATTACTGTGGGTAAATGATCTGGTAAAGCGCCGTTAAGTCTCCATTGCGGTAAAGGTATATCACATTGGATTTTTTATACCGATTTCACTGCACCTGTATAGATTTAGCCGCTTTATATACATATGGGCATGGTCTTAAATGAAGGTTAAAGATGTCGATGCCATCGACATAAATGAATCAATGCCGCATTACATGTCGATAAATTAGGGTTTTATAAACATGTTTTCACTTAATATAATCGATGATAGTTTGGTCATAATGATATCGACCATATCTAGTGTAGCTGTCTAGCTTGTTAGTCAGTAATCATCTTGTGACTGACTATGAATGAAATTAATAAAACAAAAAGGGCTTGTCATCACTGATAAGCCCTTTTAATTACAATTAATTATGAACGAGCTATTAGTTCATGCTGAATTCATTGAGACATTTATGCTTTACGAAAAAACGTTACGGGCGTTATAAACCAATAGAACTTTCTGATGCTAAAGGATTAGGTGTCCGAATCTCCAGGAAAATGCTGGAATATGTGAAGTAGGCCACATCATAGAGGCAAGCGAAATAGCGAGTTTGTGTTCAAATTTATCAGCACGAATTTCTGCCGTAAACTGTAAAAGCTCTGCAAAAATGCAGAGCTTTATTTCGATTACATGTAGTTAATAAGTAAGCTTTTTATGGACAGCTAGCTATACCAATATCTACCCACACTGCAGCCATACCAGGAATATCACCTTTGGTCCAGTAACTGGCTTGCCATTGACGGCCGTTATAACTGGTCGTAGCGCCACCGCTATAGGCAATGGTAGCATCCCAATCTAACTCAACTTCACTTATTAGCTGCCATTGATCCGCAGTGCGGGAAGGCTTATTGCCTTGAGTCCAGTACTTAGCTTTCCAAACTAAACTACTGTAGCTAACGGTATCACCCGTGTTGTAAACCACGTTGGCTTGCCAAGTAGGATATTGATCCGCATTAGGGTCGGTTGCATCACAGCCCCCACCGATTACCTTAGGTGTGACTGTCAATGTGGTTGAGCCATTGGCATCTAAAGCACCATCAGAAACTAACACGCTTAATAAGTAGCTAGTCGACTCTGTAACATTGGCACCAGTTACGACTAGCGTGGCACTATTTTGTCCTGTTGCAGAAACATCTGCTGGCACTGTCCAGTTGTAAGTGAGTGCATCACCATCGGCATCAGAGGCATTGGCTACAATACTGACAGACTTACCGGCTTCGACAATGGCTGTCGCAGCCACACTCACGACTGGGGCTTGGTTAGGCGCATCCGCCTTATTCGTTAAAAGGACTGAATCTGTTGCCGATGCACCTTGAGGATCCGTTACTTGAAGGCTAAAACCATAGACGACATCGGTCAGAGTGGCTTCTAATGGGATAATGACATTGGCCATATCCGCGTTAGCGAGAGTTATCGTTGGGCCGGATACTTGTGTCCAAAGATACGTTAGGGCGCCATTTTCAGGATCACGTGAACCATTTCCATTAAGTGTTACATCGGCAGGGCCAGTTACTGATATGTCTGCTCCAGCATTGGCAATAGGGGCTTTATTCACCGGTGGCGTAGTGCCTTCACCGTGACCAAGACCTTCGTGCATCGCATTAAGAATATCGCCATTATCAGCATCAATTTCCCAGGCGAATAGTCCTCCAAGTTGATTTGATAACACATATTGGCCTTTGGCTTTTACCGAACGAGGATCGTCAAAGGTAATCAAATCGCCTGTCGTTGGGTTAAACACTGACGGTGCTTCAGCGGTTTCATCATAGTTATAAGTCCAACCGCTCCCCATGTACTCATTAACGATCTGGCGATAATCCACCACGCCATCTTCCCATGTGCCTTTTACTTTACCGGTGGCCGTACCCGTGAATGGATTATTGCCAGTGTAGCCATTAACGCCTGTCCAACCACGGCCATACATAGCCGCACCGACCACAATTTTACCAGGCGTAACACCTTGCGCTAAAAGGTTTTTCACCCCTTTGTCTGTGGTGTAGCGGGTATCAGGATCCCAACTGGCTTCATACAAATTGGTTTGATGGCCAAGTTCGGTATTGGTCCAGCCGCCGTTGAAGTCGTAGCTCATTAAAAAGATGTAATCCATGTATTGCTGGGCAGCTTGATAATCAACTTTGGCAATTTTATCGTCACCAGCGCTAATGGCTGAGGTCAGTTCATAACTTCGTCCTGTTTCAGCGCTTAACTCATCTAACATGGCTCGCAGTTCTCGCATCAAAATGACATAGGTTTCGCCATCATTAGCATTGCCTAAACTTGGGTTTGCACCGCTCCCCCCGGGGAACTCCCAATCAATGTCTACACCATCGAAAAATTTCCACGTTTGTAAGAATTCTTTAACTGATGCCACAAAAACATCACGCTTGGTTTTATCTCCTAGAAAATAGAATGGATCGGATAATGTCCAGCCACCAACAGAAGGCAAAATTCTCAAATCAGGATAAGCTTGCTTAAGTGCCATCAATTGGCCGAAATTACCTTTGTAAGGATCAGAAAAATCACTCACACCAGCCTGAGGCATTTGGACCGCCGCCCAAGGATCGTGGATAGCCACTTTAAAGTCAGCACGGCCATTACAAGCACGCTGCAGCGCTTGGAAACTGCCGTCGATTTCTTTCAAGCTATCGTTGATACCATCCCCGCCGCATATTGGGGTAAAACCATATAAAATATGAGTTAAATTTTGTGCAGGGAGCTTATCGACCGCGAATTTGCGGCCGTACACACCCCATTCAACAAAGTAACTGCCGACCACTTTGCCTGATTTGTTTGTATATGGACGATTATTTTCTTTAAGCGGAGCATTGAGTGGCACTAAGTGGCTGCCATCTGTATCTGCGACCATAATTTCTTTGGCATCGCTCGCCGTACAACCATCGCTGTTACACAGCTGAACTTGCATTTGATAGCGGCCACCTTGCTGTACCTTGAAACTTGCAGAGCCAGACGCACTCGAAGGGCCTTCCCATACCGCATTACCATCAAGCAGTACTTTCGCCACAGTGCCAACATCACCACTCCAAAGATTCCAGTTAACTGATACATCCGCTGCATCTTTGACTTTCACTAATTGGTTGTAGGCTGTTGCGGCTTGATCAACCTCGATGATGGCAAATTTTGTTTCACCCCAACCAATAGTGGGTTTACCCGGAGTGGCAGCGATAACATGTGCAGATAACGAAGATGAAATAATCAACGCTAATGTTGAAATACGTGTATTAAACATGAGACTTCCCTATTGAATTATTTAAACCAATAAGGCAAAAAACGCGAACAGGACAGCTGTTCTTTCTAAAACTCATGCGTCAAAAATGCATGAAGAAGGATCCCTGTGGTGTCCCCGCTATCATAGGTACTAAATTCCCCTTAGACCGGAGGCTTTGCGTCCCAATCTTTCAATTGGTTTGCCTTTCTCAAACAAGTGACAGCGTTGTCATTTGTTTCATTAGCATAGTCTTAACTTTTATAAAAATGCAATGAAATAATCCGATTAAGATAAATATTTTTATATGTGATGTTTTTTTGACAATGATGAAAATCAAATGCTTCTGTTTATTTTTAGTTAAGGATTTGTAATTAATGAAGTATTTTTTTGGTTGAAAATCAAGGTGTCAAAAAAGAAGAAAAATACTTAAGCGTTAAACATTAAGTGTTAGGGTTACCATCTAGCAACTGTTGCCACTTTTTATCATCTGCGAGTTTTATTTTATTTGAAAAGGTTGGGCTATTGAAGAGCGTTAGCCTTAGTTCAAATTCATTAAGAAATTCATCAAGGTTGAGATCAGCGATGCATTCATCATGATTGAGAACTCATTAGGCTATTGAGGATGTTGCGAGTTTTTGATTTTGGGTGGATCAGGAGTATGAGTTTTTATTTACGTTACTTTGTAAGGAATTTACTCAGGGTACATATGAAGGTACATATAAGCAAAACGGGCTTATCATTACTGATAAGCCCGTTTCATTACAATCACTTAGACGCTATGTCTTAGTTCATGCCGTATTTCTTTAATTTCTTACGTAAAGTACCACGGTTGATACCTAACATATTAGCAGCGCGCGTTTGGTTGCCACGAGTGTGTTGCATGATGATGTCTAGTAAAGGTGCTTCAACTTCGCACAATACCATTTCATATACTTCAGAAGCTTCCTGACCGTCTAACTGAGAGAAGAAGTTAGTCACGGCACGTTTTACTGCGTCACGTAATAACTGCGGCTTGATAGTGCCGTTTGCTGTTTCGATTTTGCCTACGGTAAGCTGGTGAACTTCTGTGTTAGTTGTCTGATCAAACATTCTATTCTGCTCTTTATTAAATTCTAAACTAATTCATCAAAATAACATTCTACGAGGGAATGTTGCTGGGCAGCGGTTTCAAGCCGATTGAAGTCAGCACGAAATTGGCGCTGTTCCTCATGGTTTAGGTACCACCCGACATGCTTTCTAGCAAATCGGACACCTTTGTATTCGCCATATAAGTCATAAAGTTTATTAAGGTGTTCAAGCATCACAGTGCGTTGCTCTTCTGCCTTAATTGGCGCTAACTTTTTACCTGTTTCCAAGTAATATAGGATTTCTTTAAAAATCCATGGCCTTCCTTGTGCACCTCTTCCAATCATCAGGGCGTCAACGCCAGTGTAGTCAAGCACAAACTTGGCCTTCTCTGGTGTGTCGATGTCCCCGTTGGCGACAACAGGAATTGAGACAGTCTGCTTAATTGCTTTAATGGTGTCGTACTCAGCAAAGCCTTTGTACATGCATTGTCTGGTTCGGCCGTGAACGGCGAGCGAGACAATGCCACAATCTTCAGCAATTTGGGCTATTTCAACACCATTACGATGTTCAGGCTCCCAACCTGTGCGGATCTTTAACGTTACTGGCACATCTACTGCAGCAACCACGGCTTGTAAAATCTCTTTTACTAAGCTTGGGCTTTGCATTAGCGCTGAACCCGCAAACTTTTTATTCACTTTCTTTGCTGGACAACCCATATTGATATCAATGATATGCGCACCTTGTTCAACGTTGAACTTGGCAGCGTTAGCCATTAAATCAGGGTCTGCACCTGCTATTTGTACGGAGCGTATACCTTCTTCACCAGAATGCATCATGCGCTGGCGGCTCTTATCGCTATCCCAAACCTCAGGATTAGATGAAAGCATTTCTGATACGGCTAAAGCTGCGCCATAGCGTAAGCAGAGATTTCGGAAGGCCTGATCGGTGACACCTGCCATTGGTGCCACAATCAGCTGATTTGACAGTTGATACGGGCCAATTTGCATTGCGAACTTCACCTTGCTCTCCAAAGGGGCGCTATAGTAGCCCTTTTTTACGCTTGTGAAAAGGTCAATAAATGACCTAAATGCAACTTTTTTGCTTGACTTTTATTAGCCGTCACATCTTTGACTAATAAATGGCAAATTTCGGTTATTTTTGAGCACTGGTGCGAGTTGCAGAGAGACTTTTTCCTGTATACAAGTGTCAATAAACAATGTTAATAACCTGTAAACGAGGATGGATGCACTCAATTAGCTCAAAATATAGCCCATAATTGAGTGCATTTTAGGCTTGCGAGTAGACTACTTACGCACCCCTGTTAAGCGGCTCCAGTCTTCTTTGTTGCTAACCGGATCCATGACGAACCATTGGCTGTAAAAGTCGGATACTTCTTGTGCTTGTTCTTGTAATAAACCCGATAGTGCCAGTTTACCGCCTACACGTACTTTTTCTGCTATCAATGGCGCGAGTTCTTTTAACGGGCCAGCAAGAATATTGGCGACTAATACGTCTGCTTGTAAGTTGGCAGGTTGATCTTCTGGTAAGTATAACGCCAGTTGATTGACTACATCGTTCCGTTCTGCATTGGCTTTTGAGGCGTCAATAGCTTGATAGTCAATATCAACACCCGTGACTTTCTTAGCTCCAAGTTTAATTGCTGCAATGGCCAAAATGCCTGAACCACAACCAAAGTCGATAACTTCTTGGTTTGATAAATCTAGGCTGTCTAACCATTCTAAACACAAGGCCGTAGTAGGGTGGGTGCCAGTACCAAAGGCTAAACCAGGATCGAGAATAACGTTAACCGCGGTCGGGTCAGGAATTTCACGCCAGCTTGGGCATATCCATAAGCGTTGACCAAATTGGATTGGGTGAAAGCTGTCCATCCACTCGCGGATCCAGTCTTTGTCTTCGACTTGTTCAATTTTATGAGTAAAACCTTTACCCAGAAATGGCATAGATTCTAAAAACTCTATGGTTGGCGCTAAGTCTGTGCCTGCATCAAATAATGCAATCATAACAGTGTCTTGCCACAGCGGTGTTTCACCAAGCTTGGGTTCAAAAATAGGTTCATCTTGGCCATCTTCGTAAGTGATGGAAAGCGAGCCTTGATCCATTAATAAGTCGCCAAGCATGTCGGCATTATCGCGATGAGTGTGAATACGTAATTGGATCCAAGCCATGGGGTTTTCCTAACTGTGGTAAAAGTAGTATCAAATTGGCGCTTATTATACCCAAGTTATTTTAAGATGCTCGTTTAGGTGAGAGTTTATTGGTTATTAGCTCGGTGAAGAGGGATCCTTCACGGCCGTGTTTAGATTAAAAACGCGCTGGATGCAAAACATGCAGCGCGATTAAGTGATGAGGTACAGCGGATTAACGAAGCAGAGCGTTAAGCTACAAATCCTTCTAGGACTATTTTCCCGACACTCGTGTTAGTTTCTATTTGCTGGTGGGCACGGGTCAAGTTAGCGGCATTGATGTGACCATAATGTTCACCCAGAGTGCTTTTTATCGTGCCGGCATCAATGAGTTGGCTCACTTCATTGAGTAAGTGGTGTTGGGCAATCATATCGTCGGTAGCGAACATGCTACGGGTAAACATTAATTCCCAGTGCAGTGAAATGCTTTTTAGTTTTAGCTTCATAATGTCGATTGGTTGTAGGGGATCGTCAATTAAGGCTATTTTGCCCTGTGGCTGAAGCGATGTGACGATTTCGTCAAAGTGACTGTCGGTGTGATTTAAACTGATAACATGGGTCACGTTATCAAAACCGGCATTATTTAACTCAGTTGATAAGGGTTTACTGTGGTCGATCACAACATCGGCTCCTAAGCTCAGAACCCAATCGCGGCTTTGCTGACGAGAGGCTGTAGCAATCACTTTAGCGCCAGTAAGTTTAGCTGCCAATTGCACTAAAATAGACCCGACACCACCGGCTGCACCTATAATCATAATCCGCGCATCTGTTGCGCTGCCATCTTTAGGTAAGCCCAAGCGATCAAATAAAATTTCCCATGCGGTAATGGTGGTTAACGGTAATGCTGCCGCTTGTGCATCTGTTAATGATTGCGGTTTATGACCCACTATCCGTTCGTCAACCAACTGATATTCGGCGTTGCTTCCTTGGCGAGTAATGTCACCTGCATACCATACTTTATCGCCAACGTTGAATAAACTGACCTGATCACCAATGGCTTTGACGGTACCCACTGCATCATAACCAATGATGTTAGGCTGGCCTTCTGCAGGCTGTCTTGCTTGACGAACTTTTGCATCTACAGGGTTAACGGCTATGGCTTGTACTGCAATTAATAAGTCATGCCCAGTGGCCACTGGCGTAGCAATTTCAATGTCTTGAAGTGCATTTATCGCATCAATATTGCCTGCTTGATAGTATCCAATCGCTTTCATGGTGACTCCTTGAGTGGTGAAGAGTGTCAGTGATGCTGAGTTTATACGTGCCGAATGCTAGGTTTTAATTATTATGGCCTAATTTATTGTTAAAATTAACAGGGTAATATTTGTATCTTTACCAAATTATTTTTGGTAAAGATGAGGCTGACACAAGCAAAATAACCGAGTATTTACGCTGGGATGACAGATGTTAATTAACGATTTAAGCTTGTTTGTTAGGGTGGCTGATTGTGGCAGCATTGCAGGCGCTGCAGTTGAGTTAGATATTTCAGCTGCCGCCGCGAGTGCCGGATTAAAGCGCTTGGAGAAACAATTAGATGCAGTACTGTTTATTCGTACAACTAGAAGCTTACGGTTAACTGCGCAGGGTGAGCGTTACCTTATTCATTGTCGTGAAGCATTAGCTAGCTTGCTGTTAGGTGAGCAAGCATTGGCGAGTGAAAAAGGGACTATTTCAGGCGAGTTAACCGTTTCTGTATCATCGGATTTTGGCCGTAATGTGTTATTACCATGGTTAGATGGCTTTTTAAATGATTATCCTAATTTGTCGATTAAGTTAGATATTGGCGACAATTTGAGTCATTTCTTACATGATAAAATTGATGTTGCTTTGCGTTATGGTCAGCCGCCTGATTCTAACCAAGTGGCATTTACGATTTGTAATACTCGACGTATTTTATGTGCTTCGCCTGGTTATATTGCGCAACATGGCATGCCAGAAACCTTGGCACAGTTAAGCCAACATAACTGTTTAATTTTTAAATTAGACCAACGTGATCATGATTTATGGTCGTTTAATCGAGATCAGCAACAATATAAAGTTCGTGTTAGTGGCAATCGTATCAGTAACGATGCAGAAATTACCCGGCGTTGGGCAGTCGCGGGCCAAGGAATTGTATTTAAAGTGGCTCTTGATGTTGCTGATGATTTGAAAACCGGCAAGTTAGTACCGATACTTACCGACTATATTGGTGAGTCAGTTGCGCTAAACTTGATCTGTCCTGGTCGCGAGCATGTCACTCCGGTCATGTTGCTATTACGCGATAAGTTACGCCAACATTGCCAGCAATTATTACCGTAATGCTACTTTTTTAGGTAAAGCGTTCGATAGGTTTGAACTACCGAACACTCGTGCCGATATTTAGTTAACTATCAGTATTGTTTAGATTTTACTTTCTAGTTTGTGTGACCAGCTTCTAACTCCCGCTGATTAGTAGGTGAACATTATCACGGTTTGATGATTGTTCATTGCCGCTATTGAAAAACTCTTGCTATGGTCAATACTTGTTATTGTGCCTGACAGGATATGATGCTTTATGGCTGCGAATTTTTTGCAAGGGAAAGCCGACCGTGCGGTAAATACCGATAAAGGTTTTACTCACCCTCTTTGGGCTGCTCGTGCGGATAAACTACAAAGTCTATCTGGAGTGTTGCTGGGGCTCTTTCTGGTGCTGCATTTGCATTTTGAGTCGAGTATCTTGTTTGGCAAAGAAGCTTTCTACCAAGTAGCACAGTTTCTTGAGGGCGGAGTATTTAGTGAAACTGGCCATGGCTACCCTTTGGTGACCCAAATTTTTTCCTGCTTTATGTTATTGGTTGTGCTGATCCATGCGGTATTTGCCTTACGTCGTTTTCCGACTCAATTAGGTCAATGGCGCGCCTTACGAAATCAAATGCGTTTTTTACCCCATGAAGATACCAAAATTTGGTTTTGGCAAATGATCACGGGGTTTTTATTGTTCTTCCTCGTACCAACGCACTTATTCACCATGATAACCCATCCTGAAATAGGCCCACATCTTTCGGCTGAGCGGGTGTATCACTTCAATGCTTGGGCGTTATATATCCTGCTGTTACCGGCCGTTGCAGTGCATGGCGTATTTGGTTTATATCGCGTGGTGGTGAAATGGGGCTTGGTTGAGCAACGTTTTGCCATGCTCAAATTTGCTAAGGTGTTGTTAGCGTATTTAATGGTGTTAGGAGTGGCGAGTTTGCTGACTTATCTTTTGATTGGCCACTCGTTAGCGTTACCCGTAGTGCCATATATGTCGACCTTATAAGGAATTCGCATGAAAATTATCTATACCGACACCTTAGTGGTTGGCGCAGGGCTGGCAGGATTAAGAGTCGCGATAGCATCAAAAGAGCGCGGACTTGATACCTTAGTTTTATCGCTTATTCCTGCAAAACGTTCTCACTCTGTCGCTGCCCAAGGTGGTATGCAAGCCAGTTTAGCCAATACCATTAAAGGTGCTGGTGACGATGAAGATATACATTTTCAAGATACGGTAAAAGGTTCTGACTGGGGCTGCGATCAAACCGTGGCACGAATGTTTGCTCATTGCGCGCCTAAAGCGGTAAGAGAGTTGGCTCAGTGGGGCGTCCCCTGGACTCGAGTGACTAAAGGCGACAGACAAGTGATTGTTAACGCAAAAAAGGTCACTATTACTGAGGCTGAGGCTGCTCACGGATTAATTAACGCGCGTGACTTTGGAGGCACCCAAAAATGGCGCACTTGTTATACCGCAGATGGTACCGGTCATTCTTTGTTGTACGCTGTAGATAATAAGGCTATTTCGTTAGGTATTCCTGTGCACGAGCGCATGGAAGCATTAACCCTTATCCACGACGGCAAGCGCTGTCATGGGGTGATTGCTCGCTGCTTAATTAGCGGTGAACTGCGTGCTTATATCGCTAAATCGACCACCATTGCCACTGGTGGTTACGGACGGATTTATGCTGTGTCGACCAATGCCATGATTTGTGAAGGTATCGGCCAAGCGTTGGCGTTAGAGACTGGCGTCGCGACGCTGGGCAATATGGAAGCGGTACAGTTTCATCCTACGGCTATCGTACCGGTGGGGATTTTAACCACTGAAGGCTGTCGAGGAGACGGTGGTGTACTGCGCGATAAAGACGGTTACCGCTTTATGCCTGATTATGAGCCCGATAAAAAAGAGCTAGCTTCTCGCGATGTGGTCTCTCGCAGAATGACCGAGCATATCCGCAAAGGTAAAGGGGTCAATAGTCCTTATGGGCCGCATTTATGGCTAGATATAACCTTATTAGGTCAAAAGCACATCGAGACGAATCTGCGTGAAGTGAAAGAAATTTGTGAGAACTTTCTTGGCATCGATCCGGTAAAAGAGTGGATCCCGGTTAGGCCGACTCAGCATTATTCTATGGGTGGCATTCGGACTAAGGCGAACGGAGAAAGCCCGCAATTATCAGGATTGTTTAGTGTTGGAGAAGCCGCTTGCTGGGACATGCATGGCTTTAATCGGCTCGGCGGTAATTCTTTGGCTGAAACTGTGGTTGGCGGGATGATTATTGGTAAATATGTTGCTGATTTTGGTGAGCAAAACAGTTTGGTGATTGATACTGAATTAATTGCGCAGTTTGCGCAGCAGTTACAAACTGAAATTGATCAGTTAATTGACGGCGAAGGTACTGAAGACCCCTTTAAGCTTAAAGCTGTGATGCAAAAAATTATGATGGATTATGTGGGTATTTTTCGAAATGGGCCGGATCTTGAGCTGGCTGTTAATCAATTGTCTGAACTACTTGAACGTTCGAAAAATTTGGGCTTAAAGTGCAAAAAACGTCATGCCAACCCAGAATTAGTTGAGGCGTTAAGGATTAAACGGATGCTAAAAGTTGCGCTTACCGTTGCATGTGGAGCCCATGCTCGCACTGAAAGTCGTGGCGCCCATTCTCGTGAAGATTTTCCACAACGTAACGATAAAGACTGGTTAAACCGGACATTAACCAGTTGGCCAGATACCGATAGTTTTCGGCCCCAACTGCGCTATGAAGCGATAGATGTCATGCAAATGGAGTTACCGCCCGGGTATCGTGGTTATGGTATTGATAATGTTATTGCTCATCCTGATACGCAAAAACGTCAGCAACAGGTTGAAGCTATTTTGGCTGATCTAGATGAAAACACCGATAGGCATGTCAAGCAAGCGGCATTAATGCCTTTTGAGTTACCCGAAGAATATCAACCTGGAAATCAGCGATTAACTGATGTCATAGCGAATGCTTGGACGGGAGTAAAGTAATATGAGTCAAGCTCGTACGTTAACCTTCTCTATTTTTCGATATGACCCACAAGAGCCTGGTGATAAAGCGAAAATGGTCAGATACAGCCTCACTGAAACACCGGGAATGACGGTGTTTATCGCCTTAAATCAATTACGTGAAACTCAAGACCCATCGCTGCAATTTGACTTTGTTTGCCGTGCAGGTATTTGTGGCAGTTGTGCCATGGTGATCAATGGTAAACCGACTTTAGCTTGTCGAACCTTAACCGCTAATTATCCTGATGGGCATATTAAGCTCATGCCATTACCAGGCTTTGAGCTGATTGGCGATTTATCGGTGAATACGGGCAAATTTATGCGCCAATTATCTGAGCGCTTAGCGCTGTGGTTGCATCCCAATACAGCTGATAATGATATTCATCGAATTGAAACACCGATGTCGCCAGAAGAAGCTACCAAACTTTATGAGTTAGAGCGATGTATAGAGTGTGGTGTGTGTGTCTCAGCTTGTGCCACTAAACAAATGCGTGAAACCTTTGTTGGCGCTGTGGGGATGATGAAAATTGCCCGTTTTGAATTGGACAGTCGTGATACTCGCAGTGCAGATGATTTTTATCATGTGATTGGTAATCAAGACGGTGTTTTTGGCTGCATGACATTATTAGGTTGCCAAGATACTTGCCCGAAAGATTTACCGCATATGCAACAAATTGCCTATTTACGTCGAAAAATGGCATCTGTTTAAGGCGGGAAGAGCGTTAATAAACGCTAGAATGATAACCGGCGATAGCAAGCTGAAAGGCTAGGTGTTAGAGCGCTTGGCTGCTAGCTGCTATACGAGCTAAGGCTTTAAAAGCGGGAACCAGCGCTAGAATGATAACAGCGATAGAAAGCAGAAAGACTAGATGTTAGAGCGCTTGGCTGCTAGATGCTATACAAGCTAAGGCTTTAAAGCGGGAACCAGCGCTAGAATCATAACCGGCGATAGCAAGCTGAAAGCCTAGAGAGTAATACTTTTATCGCTGCGGATCGGGAGAGTAGGACTGAGTTTTATCAAGATCTTTAGTCATAGGTTATTGAGACATAAAAAATGCCGCTAAATAAGCGGCATTTTTGCGATTATAGTGCGTGTCGGTAATAAATTACTTAGCGCGCTTCATTGCAGTGAAGAATTCTTCGTTAGTTTTGGTCATAGCCAATTTATCGATTAAGAATTCCATTGCTGAAACTTCATCCATTGGGTGTAAGATTTTACGTAAAATCCACATCTTCTGAAGTTCTTCCGGTGTCGTTAGTTTTTCTTCACGACGAGTACCAGAGCGGTTGAAGTCAATCGCTGGGAATACGCGTTTTTCAGCGGCTTTACGAGAAAGGTGTAACTCTTGGTTACCAGTACCTTTAAACTCTTCGTAAATCACTTCATCCATTTTCGAGCCTGTATCAACAAGCGCGGTAGCGATAATGGTCAAGCTGCCACCGTGTTCGATGTTACGTGCTGCACCAAAGAAACGCTTTGGACGATGCAGTGCGTTAGCATCGACACCACCGGTAAGCACTTTACCTGATGATGGGATAACCGTGTTATATGCACGAGCTAAACGAGTGATAGAGTCTAACAAAATCACCACGTCTTTTTTATGCTCAACAAGACGTTTTGCTTTCTCGATAACCATTTCGGCTACTTGAACGTGACGGCTGGCTGGTTCATCAAAGGTAGAAGCAATCACTTCACCTTTAACCATGCGTTGCATTTCGGTCACTTCTTCAGGACGTTCGTCAATCAGTAATACCATTAACACCACATCTGGGTTGTTGTAGGTAATACTTTGAGCAATGCTTTGAAGTAATAATGTTTTACCCGCTTTAGGCGGCGCAACAATCAAACCACGCTGACCTTTACCGATCGGTGAACATAGATCAAGGATTCGCGAGGTGATGTCTTCAGTAGAACCATTACCGCGTTCCATACGAAGACGTTCTTCAGCATGAAGTGGGGTTAAGTTTTCAAATAGGATTTTATTACGAGAGCTTTCTGGTTTATCGAAGTTAACTTCACTGACTTTCAATAGTGCGAAGTATCTTTCGCCTTCTTTTGGCGGTCTGATTTTACCAAAAATGCTGTCACCGGTTCGCATATTAAAGCGACGGATCTGGCTTGGAGAAACATAAATATCGTCAGGACCCGCAAGGTATGAGCCATCTGAACTTCTTAAAAATCCAAATCCATCTTGGAGGATTTCTAATACACCGCCACCGAAAATGTCTTCTCCGCTTTTAGCGTGAGCTTTCAAAATAGAGAAGATGATATCTTGTTTACGGGTACGAGCCATGTTTTCCAGATTCATACTTTCAGCAAGCGAAACTAGATCTGAAATTGGCGTGTCTTTTAATTCTGTTAAATTCATGTATGGGAGTCTTGTATTGCGCGACGAAGCTTACCGCAATCAATCAGTAAGGTTGAAAAGATATTTTTTGATTGATAAGCGAGAAGAGGTTAATTGAAAAAATCTGATGATTAAATTAGCACTTTATGTGTTGGCCGTCCAGAAATTTAGACTAAATAAAAACTAAAAATGGCACAAATTGTTTAAAACTTGTGCCATTTAACATTTTTAGCTACTTCTGATTAGATTTTAGCGTCAATGAATTCTTTTAGTTGCGTCTTTGATAATGCACCCACTTTGGTTGCTACCAACTCGCCAGCTTTAAATATTAACAATGTTGGAATGCCGCGCACGCCGTATTTAGCTGGTGAAACGCTGTTTTGGTCAACGTTAAGTTTTGCTACGGTCAGTTTGCCTGCATATTCTTCAGCAACGTCGTTGAGAATTGGAGCAATCATTTTACAAGGACCACACCACTCAGCCCAGAAGTCTACTAATACTGGTGTTTCAGACTTTATTACATCGTTTTCAAAGCTGTCATCGCTTAGGTATACAATTTTATCGCTCATGTTGTTCTCCAGATTTGGTTCCATTGCTAGTTTATTAATGGCTTACCATGTATATTGGGTCAGTTAAATAGCTTTTCAAGAGACCGTTTTAGTAATGTAGCTATTTCAAACGATCGAATCTTTTTTTGCAACCCCTACAGGTATGCTTGTGCTATGAGCCAAACACATTTATCGACCAAGAAATTCGCCGACTTCCCTTTAAAGCCCGAAGTACTAGCGGCGTTAAACGAGAACGGCTTTGAGTTTTGCACGCCCATTCAGGCGTTATCTTTACCAATATTACTTAATGCAAAAGACATTGCCGGACAAGCCCAAACCGGTACAGGTAAAACCATGGCCTTTTTAGTGGCCACGTTTAACCATTTATTAACCGTTGCTGCACCAGAGGGTCGCAAAGTAACAGAACCTCGCGCTATTATAATGGCGCCAACCCGTGAGTTAGCAATACAAATAGCCAAAGACGCTAATTTATTAGCGGCACATACCGGACTCAAAGTCGGTATTGTTTACGGTGGCGAAAGCTATGAAACTCAACGTGCAGTATTAGACAAAGGCGTTGATATTCTGATTGGTACCACAGGGCGTATTATTGATTATGTTCGTCAAGGTGTCATCAGTTTAAGCCACATTCAAGCAGTAGTGCTTGATGAAGCTGACCGTATGTTTGACCTTGGTTTTATTAAAGACATTCGCTTTTTATTCCGCAGAATGCCTGATGCTAAGTCACGCTTAAATATGTTGTTTTCTGCCACGCTTTCAATGAAAGTGCAGGAACTAGCTTATGATCATATGAACGACCCTGAAAAAGTTGAAATTGAACCATTAGAAAAAACCTCTAAAAATATCAAAGAGGAAATTTTCTATCCGTCAATGGAAGACAAGATGCGTTTATTACTGAGCTTAATCGAAGAAGATTGGCCAGATAAAGCGATTGTGTTTTCGAACACAAAACACAGCTGTGAAAAACTGTGGTCTTATTTAGAAGGTGATGGTCATCGAGTGGGTTTGTTAACTGGTGATGTTCCACAAAAGAAGCGTATTCGTATTCTTGAGCAATTTACCTCTGGTGATTTAGATTTATTAGTTGCAACAGATGTTGCCGCTCGTGGCTTGCATATTTCTGATGTGTCACACGTGTATAACTATGATTTACCAGATGATTGTGAAGATTATGTGCACCGTATTGGCCGTACAGGCCGCGCAGGACAAAAAGGCATTTCGGTGAGTTTTGCATGTGAAGAATATGCATTAAATCTTCCCGAAATTGAAACCTATATCAATCATTCAATTCCCGTATCTAATTACGATCGAGATGCACTATTGGATGATATTCCTGCACCGGTTCGTATTCACCGCAAGCCTGCGCCATCTCGCTCACGCGATGGTGCGAGTAAAGGTGCGCATCGTAGTGGCGGCAATACTTCGCGTCCTCCACGTCATAGGACACGTAGACCATAGTCAATGCTAACAGTATCTCAACCCTATGCGGCGATAACATTAGGTTCTAACAGTTTTAATATGTTGGTGGCTAATTCGGTGGGAAATAAACCGATTGTTATCGCTAAATATAAACGTAAAGTTCGCCTTGCCGAAGGTATAGGTGACGATGGCATGTTGTCTGAACATGTTATGCAGCGTGGTTTAGAATGCTTGGCCATGTTTGCCCAGATGTTAAAGCAACACCATATTAATAGTGCTAACGTTGCCGTATTTGCTACCGCGACATTGCGTGTTATTGGTAATGCTGATGAATTTCATCAACGTGCGATGCCTATTTTACAGCATCCCATTGAGGTGATTTCAGGGCTACGTGAAGCTGAACTCATTTATCAAGGCATGGTGGCCACCACTAAAGGTGAGGGGCGCCGGTTAGTGATAGATATTGGCGGTGCCAGTACCGAGTTTATTATTGGTGACGGTAGTAACGTGCTGTTTAAAACCAGCCTGCCAATGGGATGTGTGCTGTTTAATCAACGATTTTTTAGTCAAACACCACTACAAATCATCGATGTTGAACAGGCAATAGACTATGTTAATCATATTTTGGCTGAATGTCGGCCTAAGTTGCTCGACTTTGGTTGGCAAAGTGTTGTCGGCGCTTCTGGAGCTGTGCAATCAGTCGTATCTGTATTACAGCACAGACAATGCCCAGAAGTGATTACCCTTAAGATTTTGTATGCTTTTCGTGATGAAATATTATCGCAAGCAGATGCCAGGCTTAGTGGCATTAAGGGCTTAAATGCCGAACAAGCTCCTACATTTGCGGCGGGAGTGGCAATATTAATCGCGCTATTTGAAAGTCTTTCTATTAGTCGTTTACATCTTGCTGGTGGTGCACTTCGTGAAGGTGTATTACAACTGTTAGCCGATCGTATCGCCGCTAAAGCATCGATGTAGTGGCTGACATAAGCGCAATAAAAAATAGGTCGCCCATGGCGACCTTTTTTGATTATTTAAGTGATGACGATATTTGAGTTAAATAAGTCATTTACATCACTACTTTAAAATCTCAACTAAATCGGCTTCTAATGTGGCTTGCGGGCGTTCAACGATACGACCTAGCTCATTGCCTTGTTGTTTAACGATAAACGTTGGAATTCGGCTGAATGCGTATTTTGCCGCTAAACCTTCGTGATCCTGCTTGTTTCGGTCGACACCAATGTATTCAACCTCAATGTTGGGATTGGCTGCCGCTTCAATAATTCGCATAAAGTGCGGTGTTTCACGATGGCAGTCTGGACACCAAGTGCCAATAATCACCACTATTTGTATCGGTTGTTTAATGGCTTTGAGTACATCGATGGCTTGCGCATCAACTTGATAATTAGTGAACCCTTCAGCATAGCCTGGTAATTGAGTTGTTAGAGTTTGTGGTTGGATTATGCCAGTTAAAATCACTTCTTGTTTCTCCTCGCTGCATGTTGCAATAAAGCCTTGTTGATCTTTTTCAAATGCGCATCCAGGATTTGCTGATGCGGCCATAGGCAACATTTGGGTACTGAAAAAGAGTGCGGTTGTGGCCAATAATGTTCTAACGTTATTGTGCATGATAATGTCTCGCTTAAGAAGAAAATACTGTACTTGAGTGTATTCAAGCATGCTTAATCAAGTCTGTTAAGAGGCGATAGCTTATGATGCAATGCTGATCACGATAATAGGAGGATTCACTTACTCAATAGGGTTAATGCTAGTGCAGAGTCTGGAGTATAAAATAAAAAGCCAACCCTGAATGGATTGGCTTAATACCTCAATAAGCGAGTTTTATTGGTTTTGCTCTTTAAGCCACTGGGCCGCGCGTTTAGCAAAGTAGGTTAAAATACCATCGGCACCAGCGCGTTTAAAGCAAAGTAACGACTCCATTACAATGGATTTTTCTGCAAGCCAACCGTTTTGGATAGCAGCCATGTGCATGGCGTATTCACCGCTGACTTGATAAGCAAAAGTCGGTACCGCTAATTCTGTTTTAACGCGGTGTACTATGTCTAGATATGGCATACCGGGCTTAACCATTACCATGTCGGCACCTTCTTGGATATCTAATGCCACTTCATGTAATGCTTCGTCGCTATTGGCAGGATCCATTTGATAACTGTGTTTATTGCCACCTTTTAGGTTGCTAGCCGATCCGACAGCATCACGAAATGGTCCATAATAGCTGGATGAATATTTAGCGGAATAAGCCATAATTTGGGTATTCACAAAGCCATTAGCTTCTAGAGCTTGGCGAATTGCGCCAATACGACCGTCCATCATGTCTGATGGCGCGACAATATCAGCACCTGCAGCAGCATGTGATAGCGCTTGTTTGACTAAAATGTCTGTAGTGATGTCATTGAGGATATAACCCGTATCATCAATGATACCGTCTTGCCCATGAGTCGTGTAAGGATCTAAGGCGACGTCAGTCATGATGCCAAGCTGTGGGAATGCTTGCTTTAATTCACGTACTGCACGTTGTACTAAACCATCAGGATTATAAGACTCTTCTGCAAGTAAGCTCTTTTTATCTGCCGGTGTTACTGGGAATAACGCGATAAGTGGAATACCAAGTTCAACCAGTTCAGCGGCCTCTTTTAATAATAGATCAACTGAAAAACGCTCGATACCCGGCATTGAAGCAATTTTCTCTGAACGTTGAAAACCTTCCAACACGAACATTGGATAAATGAGATCGTTAACGGTTAAAGTATTCTCAGACATTAAACGACGGCTAAATTCATGTTTACGCATGCGGCGCATTCTGCGCTGTGGAAAAGCACTGGTAATAATATTCAATTTCGACTCCTGGTTTAGATCGTGTCTGTTTCACGCTGGTAATAGCAGACTTGGTTTCGACCACTGCGTTTAGCTTGATACAGGGCTTTATCTGCTTGTTCTAGTAATAACATTGGATGCTCATCACTGTCGATAATGGTCTCGCTAATACCAATGCTAACAGTAACGGGTATTATGTCTTCATTGTGTACTATGTTGAGTTCACTAACTGCTTGGCGAATTTGCTCTGCAACGAGCAGAGCACCTTCAATATCTGTGCAAGGCAAAATAATAGCAAATTCTTCACCACCAAAACGTGATACGAGATCCGTTGGACGTTTTACGTATTCAGACAGTGTGTTGGCTATTGCCCTTATGGTGTGGTCGCCACCAAGGTGTCCATATTTGTCATTAATATTTTTAAATTTATCGATATCAATCATTAGCAAAGACATTGGTGTTTGCTGACGACGGCTAATACGACCTTCAGCAATGAGACGGCGATCAAAAGCGCTGCGGTTTTTTACCCCTGTCAGGCTATCGATAGTATTTTGCTCAGTGAGCTTTTGATTAACCTCACTCAGTTCGCGCAAGGTAATTTCTAACTCAAGGGTACGCTCTTGTACCATTTTTTCCAATTTTTCACTGTTCTCTGCTTCACTTCGAAGTGCTTCTTCGCGGGTTTCACGCAATTTTTGGGCTTGTTCTAACGTGTGTTGCTGGATCTCAAATTTGGCTTTTCGTTCATCGTTATAGCGTAACGCAAGCACTGCAGCCATAGTAATAACTTCAAAGGTCAGCCCTAGCATTATGGGTATTTGCGGCGATATATTGGTAGAGAACAGGCCAAGATAAATGAGCCCTGTAACAATACAACCCAACATAAATCCCATACGGCCAATGGCGTATAAAGGGGCATTCCGTTGGCCGCCGAAGGCTTGGATCAATGAGAATGCCATCAAGATAGTACTGATTGTTAATACCACAAATACCAATACATACAGGGCAGAGCTGTAATTAATAAATGGCATGACAATCGTTAACCCAAAACTCAGTACTGCCATGATGCGGCATATACGTAACATTTTCAGATTATGATATTTAAGTTGTAAAACTTTTTCAGTAAACATCAATGAAAATCCCAGGGTTAAGGGGATAACAATAATGAAAATATACTGCTGCATAATGGGCCATTGAGGCCACAAATAGCGAAATGATACTCCGTGTATTGACGCCGAGAGTAACGTGAGCCCTAATACATAGCCGCTGTAATAACTGTAACTAAAAGATGCAGAAGCAAGGGCAATGAATAAACTGAACAAGCAAATCGCAAGTAGTACACCTATTTGCATGCCACTGAACAAGTTCTTGGTTTCGGTCAGTTGGGTAAGATCATTCGATGACCACAATATCAATGGTAAGCTGATGGTACCTTTATTATCGATTTTGAGATAAAAAGTATGGGTATCACCTGGTTCAAAGTTAACGGGATATAAAAAAATATTACTTTGTAATGGCCGTTGCTTAAACGGTAATGTATCTCCCATGACTTCAGTGCTGACCAGTTCCCCATTAATCAGGTGGTATATTTTAACGCTGTCGAGCAAAGGATTGTCTAAGGCAATAATGCGTGCAAGATGATCATTGGGCGTAAATATACTAAAACTCACCCAATAGTTTTTAACGCCTATTTTATAGGGTTGATCTGTGTTGAGCTTTTTCCAGCTATTTTCTGGCTGTTGTAATAATTGGCTTAGGGTTTCAATGTCGTTACTTTGATTGGCATATACCCAGTCTTGCAATTCAATTTTGGTGATGGAATTAGCGGTTAGCCGCAGCGGAGTAGGGTAAAGGGTATTAGACCAACTACTTTGGCTAATGAGCAGTAAAAAAAGTCCAACAATAATCCTAACATGATATTGATTGTACAGCGTCAAACAACGATATCTTATGCTCATAATGCGTCGTTACTCGTGTGTAGAACCATAGGTAGTTGGAAAAAATCACAACTGTTTTGGTAACATAGTTGCGCTAATAATATCGGCGACTGTTGACGTAAATTAGCCATATACTCAACAATATAAGGTAAGTATTGGGGTAGGTTCTTACTCGATTTTGGTTTAGGTCGCATGCTGCGCGGTAATAAATAGGGGCTATCTGTTTCTGCCATTATGCGATTATTGGGGATCAAAGGTACTAGTTTTGCTAAATCTTGGCCTCGGCGTTCATCACAAATCCACCCCGTAATACCAATATATAAATCTGTGTCTAGGCATTCAATCAACTCATCTCTGTTACCCGTAAAACAGTGAAGTAAAGCATTTGGAAGTTGAGTTCGATATTCATTTACTATGGCAATAAAGTCGCTGTGGGCTTCACGGCAATGCATTAAAACCGGCATATTGAGTTCACAAGCCAGTTCTAATTGGGCGGAAAATGCTTTTCTTTGGTCAGCTCTTGGAGAGAAGTCACGGTTGTAATCAAGGCCACACTCACCAATCGCCACCACAGTATCTTGCTGCGCAAGTTGTGTTAAACGTGTTTTGCTGTGTTGATCCCAAGAGGATGCATGATGGGGATGAACACCGGTAGTACAGTAGAGTTGTTGAGGATATTGTTGGCAGGTTGATATGGCTTCAGTGCTTTCATCGAGATCGCTGCCAATAACAATTAACGGCGAAACATGGTGTTTCGCCGCATCATTAATAACAGTGTCAATATCGTGCTTAAGCCTTTCGCTAAGCAGATTGACAGCAATGTCGATGTATTGAGTCATGTCATCATAATCAAAGTAATCAGGCTACTTTAATCGTTTAACTCGAGTCGTCGCATTACGATCATCACTGCCTAATAAAAACGAGTTTAATGCACCCGTTTCAATGAATATGTGTTGACCCTTTTTGATCTTATAATACTTGGAGCTATTTTGTTTCCACACTTGGCCATTGTTCAATGTGATTATAAATGCGCCTAAAGCATCTTTTTTAACGCTGACGACCTCTGAGTAAATCTTACTGACTTCATCTTCTATTACTTTCTTTTGCAATCCAAAATCATCAACGCTTAATGCTTTTGGGCTGGCAACAACAGATACTGCAGCGGCTGGGACTGTCGCGACTTCAGGTGCTATAGAATTGACAGGGCTTGCTGTAGCCATAATATGGGCACTGGGTTTAGCATTCGCCGCTAATGTGTCATAACAGGTCAATCGCGCCGTTTTGTCGGTTTTAGCGGCGCATATAGACAGCTGCTGACCAAGATTGGTATTGGCATATGCATTAGCTGACATCAATATGATCCCAGCAGCAATTAAACTTAAACGCATTGATTGTTCCTTATTATTATTTGCTTCTGAGCCTTAGAGACTTGTGCTATTGCCTAACTATCAGCTTGTTCGTTCTCTGGCTCATCATCTTCATTTTTACTGTAAAAACGTGCAGCGATTAGCCCACCTTCAAACAATAACAGCATTGGGATTGCTAGCATAGTCTGCGAGATAATATCTGGTGGTGTCAGTATCATACCAATAACAAAGGCGCCGACAACGATATAAGGACGTTTTTGACGTAACTCGTCAGGTGTAGTGACACCCGCCCAACAAAGTAAAACCACTGCTACTGGAATTTCAAAGGCTAAACCAAAAGCAAAAAACAGCTTTAAAATAAAACTCAAATAACTGCTGATATCAGTAGCGACTTGAACGCCTTCAGGAACTACGCTGGTAAAAAAGCCGAAAACAACCGGAAAAACGATGTAGTAAGCAAAGGCTATTCCAAGGTAAAACAGCAAGGTGCTACTAGCCAATAAGGGTACGACTAAGCGCTTTTCATGTTTGTATAACCCAGGGGCAACAAACGACCATACTTGATAAAGTACATAGGGAATGGCAATGAAAAATGCTAACACCAATGTTAGTTTAAATGGTGCAAAAAAGGGTGCAGCCACGTCGGTTGCAATCATGCTACCTGTTGCTGGCAGCGATCGCATTAATGGTAGGGCGATGTAGTGATAAATATCGTTGGCCCAATACACAATAGCAATAAATACCAGTAATACGCTGCCAATGGCTTTAAGCAATTTATTACGTAATTCAAGCAAATGGCTAATAAGCGGTTGCTGTTGCGACATGAATTATCCGTTTTATTTAGGGGTTGAGCTGCTTTCGCTAGTCACTTCTGATGACTTAGCTTCTGCGACAGGGGCCGAAGGTTCAGTTGGTTTTGCTGGAGTAACAGGTGATGTGTCTTCAACTTTGTAAGGTCGATTCACAGATGCAGCCGCTTTTTTTAACTGATCAATTGATTCTTGTAGCTCTGGCGATAAACCAGATAAGCCTTTGCTTTCCGCTTTTTTTAAATCAGCATGCAACTGATCAATTTTAAGCTCTTGTTCAAGTTCATCTTTGACAGAGTTAGCCATGCGCTTGAGTGCGCGGATCCAACCCGTTACTGAACGCACTGCAATCGGAAGTCTTTCGGGGCCGAGAACCACTAGCCCCAAAATACCGATCAGCAGCAGCTCCATAAAGCCGATACCGTCAAACATAATAAATTACGCCTGTTTATCTTTAGATTCAGGTTGCTTTTCGTCAGCCTGTTGCGAGGTCGCTGCTGTCTTGTCTTTATCTTCTAATGATTTACTTTCATCTTCTGGTGTCATGGCGTTTTTAAAGCCTTTTACTGCCCCGCCTAAATCACCGCCCAAAGAACGTAATTTTTTAGTTCCAAATAATAGAATGACAATTAACGCTACGATTAGAAGCTGCCAAATACTGATGCCGCCCATGAAGATTATCCTCTTTAAATAAAAAATGGTTTTTGTAAAAAAATTATTTCAAAATCCACAATACCACCCAATTCTTTAAGTATTATGAACGTCTCATAAATTAGTGCTAGCTAAAATTTACGATTCTTTGGTCTAGATCGCCATCCTACCGCCCAAATTAATATACCAACACTAATACAGGTATACGCTGGCCATAGTGTAGCTATCTGAGTAAATAAAATTGTGCCACAGATCAATAATACAGCAGAAGTGATAAGTAGATAATTACTTTTGTGAGATTTTTGCTGATATTTTAAGTACTTATCTAGCATCTGCTGTTGGGTGCCGAGTAATTTACGGCCTAATTTTAAGTTATCATAAATCAGTTCAGGAAATTCAGGGAGTTTATCTGCCCAAAACGGTGCATTGGATTTGACTTTTTTGAACATGGCTTTAGGGCCGACTTGCTCAGACATCCAGTTTTCTAGGAAGGGTTTTGCCGTTTGCCATAAATCTAATTGTGGATATAACTGGCGGCCTAAACCTTCAATATACAGTAAGGTTTTTTCCAATAATACCAGCTGTGGTTGCACCACAATATCAAAGTGGCGAGCTGTTCTAAACAGCTCCAGCAGTACATGGCCAAATGAAATTTCATCAAGTGGTTTGTTAAACATGGGTTCGCATACTACTTTTACAGCTTGTTCAAAAGCAATGATATCTGTGTGTTCTGACACCCAGCCAGACTCAATATACAGCTGAGCAATCCGGTGATAGTCGCGATTAAAAAAGGCTAAAAAGTTTTCTGCAAGATAGCGCTTATCTACCTCGGTTAAGGTGCCCATAATGCCGCAGTCTAGGCCTATATAGAATGGGTCGTCTGGATGTTCACGACTAATAAAGATGTTACCCGGGTGCATATCGGCATGGAAAAAATTATCGCGAAATACTTGAGTAAAAAAGAGTTCTACGCCGCGTTCGGCAAGCAGTTTAAAGTTGGTTCCTTGTGCACGTAGCGCTTCGGTATCAGAAACTGGAATACCGTAAATACGTTCCATGACCATTAATCGTTGGTAGCTGTGTTCTTCGTATACAAATGGCACGTACAGCGAATTGGAATCAATAAAATTATTGCGCAGCTTGATGGCGTTAAGTGCTTCGAGTTTAAGGTTTAGCTCGCCCAAAATAGTGGTTTGATAATCTTCAATCACTTCAGCAGGGCGTAAACGATTACCTTCACCTAATATTGCTTCCAGGATATTGGCTGTTTGCGTCATTAACTGGAGATCAGCTAAAATTTGCTGCTCAACATTTGGGCGTAATACTTTAAGCACCACAGCTTTACCGTTAGATTTTAAGGTTGCGGTATGCACTTGTGAAATAGAGGCTGATGCCAATGGAGTATCGTTAAAATCATCAAAGTAGGTCGTGATGGGTGCACCCAGTTCAGCTTCGATCGCTTGACGTGCTAAAGCAGAATCAAACGGCGGTACTCTGTCTTGCAGCATAGCCAATTGATAAGCCCATTCGTCGTCAAGTAAATCTCGACGAGTCGACAGCATCTGCCCTAGCTTGATGTACACCGGTCCTAAATCTTGCATCGCCAGTTTTAAGCGTTCGGCAGGTGATTTATCTTTGTGTTTATTACGGATCCAAAACAGACTATTGCGCAGGATTGAGAAATACCAGGGCTTTTTGTGTCGAGGAATTAGGTCATCTAAGCCAAAATGTAAAATGGTTTTAATGACATGGTAACCACGCCTGATACTTGCAGTTGTCATTGAGTTATGTTTTCTCTTAATTGGGCTATTTGGGCTTCAATACTATCGGTTTGGCTAACGAGCTCATCCAGATTATCACGAAAATGTAGCCATTCAATTTTATGCGGTGCCAGACGATATTCTTCAGTGGTTAACTGGCTGATGTGCGAGCGTGTTTTATGGATGACTTGCTTAATATCATGGCTAAATTGTTTGGCGCCAGAGACAATTTTATGTGTCGGAGCATCACCGATATAGCGTGATAATGGCTCGGCAAAATCAACATGAATGTGCTGTAAATAGTGGCTTAATGATTGTAATAATTGAATATCACCTTGCAAGCTGAGCTTATCTTGTTTGATGAGCTCAGTTAAGTTGGCACCTTCGGTAAGCTGATATAAAGTCGATATATCAGCGCGCACAGTTACCGCAACGTCACCTTCATAATGGCTAAGCACTTGAACTTGCTTAGCAAATACTAAGTAAATAGGCCAATTTAACTGGCTTAACTGGATACAAAATACTTTGCCGTGCAATGATTTTTGTCGCGCATAGTCACTTTTAGCCTGTGCTGGCAGTTGGTTAAAAGCGGTTTCTATCGCGGCACAAGTTAGCAAAGCAAAGTGATTAGGCATCATTAGAACTTATAACCTCTGTGCAATGCGACAACGCCGTCTGTCATATTGGTGTAGTCAACTTGCTCAAACCCAGCATCTATCATCATTTGCTTAAGGGTTTCTTGGTCTGGGTGCATACGAATAGATTCAGCTAGGTATTCGTAGCTGTCAGCATCTTTGGTGATTATCGCGCCCATTTTTGGCAATACTTTAAAGCTGTACATGTCGTACACTTTGCGCATTAACTCATGTTTTGGGGTAGAAAATTCCAATACTAAAAGTTTCCCACCCGGTTTTAAGACGCGCTTCATCGAGCGTAACGCGGCATCTTTATCGGTTACATTACGTAAACCAAACGCAATAGTAATGATATCAAAATGGTTATCTGGAAACGGCAGTGCTTCAGCGTTAGCTTGCACATAGCTGACGTTATTGACTATGCCTTTGTCGCGTAATTTAGTGCGACCCACTTTGAGCATAGAATCATTAATATCGGCAAGTACCACTTGGCCACGTTCGCCAACTAAATGAGAGAACTTAGCGGTTAAATCACCTGTTCCACCGGCTAAATCAAGCACTTTCATACCTGGGCGAGCTGCAGCGACTTCAATAGTGTGACGCTTCCAAAAGCGATGAATACCAAAAGACATTACGTCATTCATAATGTCGTATTTTGCCGCGACGGAATGAAACACATCAGCGACTAAGTCTGCTTTTTTATCGGCTTCGACAGTTTTATATCCAAAATGAGTGTTTTTTGGTTCGCCTTCAGACATCGGTATATTCCTATAATGTGCGATTATTAATAGCAAGTGTATGCCATTGCGAATGATTGCTGAAATGTTGCGGTGTGAGAGTGTGACAACAATCAATTAGTTGTCTTGCTTTACACCTAATATACATTCCACATCAACTTGAACATAGCAATGATCTTCGCGCCAATTAGCCTCAATAAATATCCACTATTAGGGCTAAAAATTTGCACTGCATTAGAGCATAAAATTAGTGTTTAATGAATAGCTGCTACTGATTCTAATTGAGACAAGTTAGTCGTCCCTGGATATATGCATAGATTAGCTCGCTTAGACTTTGGCCTGCATCGCGATATCCCGCATCTATCCCTGCGTGATGACATGCTGGAGCGGCTTCGGCAAAATGAGCATAACGACATGAACAATGCTTAGCGATATAGTGCACATAATGACAGGCATCGAGGAGCGGAATACCGGCAAAGGTAGCCGCGCTGCTAGGCATATTGGCAATCGCATCGACATCAAGCTCTAATGCTACTGGCAATTGGGTTTGATTTAATGATTTAGCGATCTGTTTTAATGCTGTTTCAAGTGACAGTTCACGCCGGATCCAAATTTGTTGAACACTGTTCCATGTAGCGCCAAACAAACTCAGTTGTTCTAGGGTTTGTTCGCTGTTTTTTAGCTCGTGCAATCCGAGGATATGATAATGGTCGAGGGCGCCATTAGCTGCCGCGTAACTGAACCCATTACCACTATGGCGGCCTTCACGCGGTCTAAAGTCACTGTGAGGATCAAGGTTTACCGCTGCAACGGGTAAGCCTGTAATAGCCTTAGTCGCCATTAATAATCCATAGGCATTGTTGTGGCCGCCGCCAATGACGATAGGTTCTAACCCGGCTTGCATTACATCACTTATCGCAGTAATAACGATGTCATCTAATTGCGCAGTTGCATCACGTAATTGTTCAATACTCGCGGTTATGGGTAGCGAATGGTCAAGACTAATTTGCCCCAAAATGGCACATTCATTGCCATTAAAAAAGCGATTGGACTGTAAGTTTAGCAACTGCTGCATGCTGGCGATAAAGGCATCATCAGCTCCACCCCGGCCTAAATTAGCCCTTGGTCCAACATCTTCTGCAATGGCGATAATGGCAAACTGTGCGCCAGCAGATTTAGCCTGCTGGGCATTTTGTGCTAATGACCATTGTGTCGATGCCAGATAAACTTGCTGACCGAGTTTTGTTTCATTAGGCCGCAAGGTTAATAAGCTATCGCAGTGCTGTTGGGTAAATGCACTAAACATGATGATTCTCCAAATTACCTGAAAGACAAGATTCAGAGTCTCATCATTGGTTTTAATTCGAGTTAAAAATACAATTTAATGACGCTGTCATTGTATGCATTTCTAGACCACGAAACAGGGCCGATGATGGACTCCAAAGGGCCAGTGTTTTTGGCCGCCAGCTTGCGTTAACCATTCTAGATGGAGAATAACTAACCCATGAAAATGATTACTTTGTCTAACAACCAAGCTATTTTTGCTGAACTAAGCATATTCAGGTCGCTTAGGTATAGCCATAAAAAAACCAGCATAGCTGGTTTTTAAAGTAATCGTTTGCCAGCTTTTTACAAAGCGAAATCGGCTATGACGTCATTAATCAATATCTAATGGTTCTGGCGATAAAATAACACCGGTGTTATCGGCATAGATATGGTCACCAGGTAAGAAGGTTACGCCACCAAAATTAACTGGAATTTCGATTTCGCCTACTCCGTTACTTTCAGCTCCCACGGGAATTGAAGCAAGTGCCTGAATACCAATATCAAGTTCTTCAAGAGCATCAACATCGCGCACTGAACCGTAAATGAGAATACCTTCCCAGTTATTGGCAACAGCTAGTTCAGCTATTCTGGCATCAAGCAGAGCGCGTCTTAATGAGCCACCGCCATCAACAAGTAATACTTTACCTTCACCGTCTTCTTCTAAGGCTTCTGCAATCAGACCATTATCTTCAAAACACTTAATTGTACTGATTGAGCCACCGAAGGAGCTGCAACCACCGTAGTTACTGAACATTGGTTCAACGACATCGACTACATCTATATACATGTCGCAAAGTTCTGAGGTGTTGTATTCCATATTTAACTCCTGTTGGACAGCAAAGGTAAAATGCTGGGTAAAGCAAAGTTAAATGAATTATATGAGCTTTTTATGAAAATAAAAGCCTTATCAATCACCGGATTGTTATAAATCAACTTATGGTGTTACATATGCCTAAATATGCCATTGACCTAAATACAGAACAGGGATCAGATTTGGAAGTAATTTTCTTTCAAATTGAATGTATTAGTTGATATATGTTGATTTAGGTCATCCTAATACGTTTTTTAATTACATTTTTACTCAGCAGTTTGTTAGCATATTGGTAGATTAATTAATGTTAGTTTACAAAATAATGCTAGCTTTAGGGGCATGGAATCCTCGTTACGCTTACGGAAGGCAGAGAGCCTGATACAGAGGTTCTTATGGAAAATATCAATATTATTGAAATCTTAGGGTATGTTGCATCAGTTATGGTTGCCATTTCTCTGATGATGAAAGACATCATTTTACTAAGATGGTTAAATTTTACCGGTTGTGCTTTTTTTGTTGCTTATGGATATGCAATTGAAGCGTGGCCAGTGGCGGGCATGAATGCCTTTGTTGCATGTATTAATATTTATCACTTAGTGAAGATTTATCGTAATAAAGGTCAGCAGGTGCAAACGGCATAACGTTTGTCAAAGTAGGTTGACTCCACTTACGCTAAGCTTCTAAAAAATACCCCCGCATACTTGTATGCGGGGGTATTTTTATGGGAATTAATCATCTGCTATTGATTGTATTAGTTAGCTGCATAGTCCAACACACTTTGACGACGCTCATCTTGACTAGCGATGATCTAACATATCCCAGCAGACAGTTGATTCATTTCAGCTGTCACAAAACCTTAGGCTAACTGTCACCTCGCGTTCATTCCCTCACTCTATTATTCAGACTGTTAACAAATACATAACTTTAGTCAGACTAATATTAGCGCAATAATATTGCTGACGTTTGGCATGGAGGCAAACATGAAGATGAGTATCAGTCAGTTAGATAAATATTGTTTTTATTGGATTGTACAATTTAGCCGAGATAACGGCTTAAATGTGGCGGCTAAGCGTGTGTCAGCAACAGGAGATGGACATTATTATGCGTATCTATCAGTTGCATTATTATTTCTTCATCCAAATGGGCAGCATTTTTTTAATTTGGCACTTGGCAGTTTTGTCGTTGAATTTCCGTTGTATTTATTGTTGAAAAATACTATTCGACGTCATCGTCCATGTCATGCATTAGCCGGTTTTACGTCAAGTTATGAGCCTTCAGACAAATTTAGTTTACCTTCAGGGCATACCGCAGGTGCATTTTTATTTGCTAGTGTCATCAATGTGGTTTTTCCTGCCTTGGCCCCAGTAGCCTTTGCCTGGGCGTGCTTTGTCGGCATTTCACGTATCTCTCTTGGAGTGCACTACCCTATGGATATTATTGCTGGAGCAGGGTTAGGGATCGCAAGCGTATTATTTGTTGAACAATTCATATTATAGCGACATATATGATAATCCTTCATAGTGCCACAGCGTATGTGGTAACCAGTGTAGCGTCTTGCAATCTTAATTAACAAGCCGTCAAGGAAAGTGAGCTAACATGAAAATTTTGTACGGAGTTCAAGGCACTGGGAATGGCCATATCAGTCGTGCTCGTGTGATGTCTAAAGCACTTAAGCAACAGAATATTGATGTTGATTTTCTATTCTCTGGTCGCGCACCCCAACATTATTTCGATATGCAATGCTTTGGCGATTATCAGACTCGAAGTGGTATGACATTCGTGACTGAAAGTGGCCGTGTTAATACTGCAAAAACGGTCATGTCTAATATGAAAACCTCAATCTTATCTGAGATAAAACAGTTAGATTTATCAGGTTATGATTTAGTGTTGAATGATTTTGAACCCGTGAGTGCCTGGGCTGCAAAGCAACAAAATGTTCCATCAATTGCCATTAGTCATCAGGCGGCATTACAATATCCTGTGCCTAAACAGGGTAATAGCTGGTTTAATGAGTATTTACTGAAACATTTTGCACCAGTGGATATTGCTTTAGGCTGTCACTGGCATCACTTTGGCTTTCCTATTTTACCTCCTTTTGTTGAGGTCTCACCCAATGGCGGCGATCATAGTCATCAAATTCTGGTGTATTTACCGTTTGAGGATGCCGATAGCGTCGCTGAATTTTTAGCACCCTTTGATCAATACCACTTTTTTGTTTATCACAGTACACAACCTTTGAAACCGTTGTCGGATCACATTCATTGGCATGGCTTTGATCGCGATGGTTTTAAGCAGCACATGGCGCAGTGCGGTGGCGTTATGGGTAATGCTGGTTTTGAGTTAGCCAGTGAAGCGATGACATTAGGTAAGAAATTATTAGTTAAACCTCTACAGGGACAGTATGAGCAATCAGCCAATGTTGCAGCGTTACAATTACTCGCCGCCGCAGATAGTATGCAAACGTTAGATCCTGTGGTGCTGAAACGCTGGTTGAAAAGTCCATCGCCTAAGCCTATCGCGTATCCGCAAATAGGAGATGCATTGGCTAAGTGGATAAAAATGGGGGATTGGCAGCAACCGCAAGAGTTATGTCAACAATTATGGTCACAAGTTGAAATACCTGAAAACTGGCGTAAGCGTCAATAATATTGGCAGTAATATAAACTTGTTATGGTAAAAATCCCGCGGCATTTAAAAGTGCGTAAACGTCGCACTTTTAAGCAACCGTTTCACTTAAGGAAGGCGTTGGTATAGTAGTTCTATTAGCTCATCTTCTAATTCGAAACGTGACTCCATTGCTTGTGCCAAATGGGATAAATCGTTGTCGAGTTGATACAATACTTGCTCGTCTACCGCATCGGTATATTTATCATTAAAGTCTAATGCGATGTCAGTGCTTTCACTTATCATTGGCAATAAGCCGTTAGCGGTTTCTATACTGGCTTCACCAAACTTTTCACAGGCTTTAACAACATTGTTGTACACCTCAAAGTGGCCTTCCGAAACATAATCAACTAATTGAGCGCAAAACTGTTTTACTTGATCCATGCTAGGAAGTGATTTTTCGCTACGAGAATAGGGTGCTAAACCTGCAACGATAAAATATTGGATCAATAATTTACGGCGATGATTAATCCATTGGTCGATCAAATTATGAGAACCACCCCAGCGTTTCTCTGCTTTTTCTAATTTAGTTAGCATGTTTTCTCTCTAATTAGCCGTTTTTCTATAACAACTAATGTATTGGACAAAGTATATAACGATCAACTGTTTTATTTTATTTGCCTAGGAATAAGCCATTTTTGTGCAAAAGACATCAGATATTAAAACCACACTCATAAAAAACCCCGTGATGGGCATGCCATCACGGGGTAACTAAGTTTTCAAAGGCTCGATGTGTCGGGCTTCTTGATTGTTCTTGCTAGCGCACACTTTTTATACCAAACCCGATAACTCGACGCAACTTTTAATCCGATAAATTGCGATTTACACATCAGAGTTGTGCGTTTTGTGAGCACAAGGGCGGTTGTGCTAATAAAATCGCCAATAGATTTAGGATTAGCTCACATAAATTCGGCATCAGTGGTTACATTAATCGCGTAAGTGCTAAACTAACGCCCAGCAGAAATCATAACAGTCTAGGAACAAAGTCCACATGGCAGAATTAAAAAATGATCGTTATTTACGTGCGTTGCTAAAGCAGCCAGTCGATGTCACTCCAGTTTGGATGATGCGTCAAGCAGGCCGCTATTTACCTGAGTACAAAGAAGTTCGTGCCCAGGCTGGTGACTTTATGTCGTTATGTCGTAATGCGGAACTCGCTTGTGAAGTGACATTACAGCCATTACGTCGTTATGATTTAGATGCTGCGATTTTATTCTCAGATATCCTGACTGTGCCAGATGCAATGGGCCTAGGCTTGTACTTTGAAGCGGGTGAAGGTCCTCGTTTTGAGCGTCCAACTGACACAATTGATGCCATTAAAAAATTATCTATTCCTGATCCAGAAGACGAGCTAGGTTATGTAATGCGTGCTGTGAGCACCATTCGCCGTGAATTAAATGGTTCAGTGCCATTAATCGGTTTCTCTGGTTCACCTTGGACTTTAGCCACTTATATGGTTGAAGGTGGTTCAAGCAAAACCTTCGAAAAAATTAAGCGTATGGCCTATGCAGAACCTGCTGCATTGCACATGTTACTAGACAAGTTAGCAGACTCAGTAGTGTTATATCTTAATGCTCAGGTGGCTAACGGCGCACAATCGTTAATGATATTCGACTCGTGGGGCGGTGCATTATCGCATCACGCTTACCGTGAGTTCTCATTACGTTACATGCAAAAAATTGTTGATGGTTTAACCCGTTTTGCTGACGGCCGTAAAGTGCCTGTTACCTTGTTCACTAAGGGCGGCGGATTATGGTTAGAGTCTATGGCTGAAACCGGTTGTGATGCATTAGGTTTAGATTGGACTGTTGATATTGGTGATGCTCGTCGCCGCGTAGGTCATAAAGTGGCTTTACAAGGCAACATGGACCCATCAATGTTGTATGCTACGCCAGAGCGTATTCATCAAGAAGTTGATCAAATTCTAGCAAGTTACGGTGAAGGTACTGGCCATGTATTTAACTTAGGCCATGGCATTCATCAACATGTTGATCCTGAACATGCAGGTGCATTTATCAATTCTGTGCATGAGTTGTCTGGTAAATACCACAAGTAATTTAGTGGTACTGACTAACAAAAAGCGAATCTTCGGATTCGCTTTTTTGTTGCCAAAATTAAAAGTTGTTTGATGTTTTTCTAACATAGCCAGTTAAAATATACTTATCATTTTTGAGTAGGCCCTGCTTTTATCATAGTTATTTATGACTATAGAACGAAAAGGTTAAACATAATAAAATTATCCGTAATTACATTTGAGCTATTGATTGTGGTTCAAACATAACGTTTATTTAAAATGTGCACTTAATTAATCAAGGAAGATATTATGCCAATTGAAATTTGTATTTGCCCTAAAGGGCGGATAACAGGTCTTAGTTCTAATACACCACCATCAATCTTAGAAGCAACTTTTCAGGCTCCAGGTGTTCCACAAGTTAACTTCATGGATAGTTTTAAAACAGCATATACTTAAGACCATTTATTGCATTCACAGTTTCATAATGAAATTTAAAACGACTAAACCAATCCAAATTTTGTCTGTAAAAGAGCTAAGATTCTTAAATAAATTTGCTGATGCGTTAATTGGGAAAAACAGGCTTTGCAAGAAACAGTCGGTTTTTCTATGGGTTTTGCAGCAGGAACAGCCGTAAAAACTAGTACTTATGGAGTCGCTGTAGGAATTGCATTAGCCTTTACCCCCGCAGGATGGGCTGTGGTGATTGGTATTGGAGTGGGAGCTTCTGCTGGATTTTTAGCTGACCAGTTTGGGAGATGTATAACAGGATCTGCTTATGAATTAAGCAGTGGTTGGTGATTGTAAATGTATGAGTATAAAGATCTATTTGTAATCATCAGTATTTTGGTAATGGTAAACTTTGGTGTGTCACTGCTCATTTTTGCACAATTGACTGTTCATCCTTTAGAGAAAAAAATTAAAAGTTCAGGAGGAGAGTTACCCAAATGGGACAATATGGGAATTCGTATATCGAGTTATGCCTTTTCTCTAATATGTATTATCAAAGAAACATCAGTGCAAATGGTGGATGAAAATTCGGTACGAAAGTTTGCAACTAAAAATGATCGTATCAGAGCTATTTATATTATAGCCTCTCTTGCCATTTTTTTATTATTTGCAATACTCTATTCGCTTTTTTTTGACACCAACTAAAAACTATACAGGTAGAAGTTTGTACACTTACTGCATAATCTTTTTATTACAAGTGGTTCAGTTTTATCAACTAGAATCTTAGATTTTGGTAAAATAGCTGGGGTTTTTGGCATATTCTTCTTGCGTGGTTTACTCTCGTCGCCATTGTTATTAGTAGCTCAGCTTGGGAGCTGGTTTAATTCAAATTTAGTTTTTTCTACTGCAAGCTATAAAATTTTTATCTGTGCTTTTGCGTTAGCTACAGTTAGTTTTTTTGAGAACTTTTATAAACGAGAGATTTGAGGGTGGTTCATTTAAAGCGCTAAAACCAAATCTTCTGGTTAACTTCTTTTTTTGCAGGAACAATAAGACTAACCAATAGTGGCTGTCTATTATAAAATGACAAAAAATGAGTAACGCTAGAAGCTCGTGATATTTACAAGGAAAAAAGATGCATTGTCCATCATGTAACGGAACTATAAAATATTTTTCAAGGTTTAATTTTAAGCTCGGAAAAGTTAAAGCGTGTCCACATTGTAATGTACAAATAAAACACTCAGTAAACTTTATTTACTGCGCTATTGGATTTTTTCCTTCAATTTTCTTTCAACTTAAAATTTTAGGTCCTTTTTTGTTTTCTCTTGGTGTTCCTTATGCATACCCGGTTGCTCAAGGTATAACCATTATGGTGTTTTTGAGGATTATTCATGAGTTTAAGTTTGCAGATAAACCAGAGAAAACAAACCCATCAGTGAGCAAATAAGATTAGTATCGTTGCTATTTCTTACTTGGGAATTGGTTTTTATTGGCACTAAAAATAAGAGCTTACTCACACTTATACAAGGTGATTTTAGATCCGATGGTCCGCCTCATGGGCGAGTATCCATAGCTATATGTATATATTCTTGAGTATTGAGATCCTCATGTTTTCAATCACAACAAATTCAACCTCTAACTCTGCGTTCCAAGCTCTATCTTAATTTCACTGCCTACACTCAGTTAACTGTCTATTCCAATTATATATTTCAATGAGCCTAATAACTGTCTGATGATGGCAGCCCTACGCCGAACTGTGGCAGGCTTTGATTAGCGTTAAACGACAATGTGATTATCGCCAATTGTTTAAGAGCATCAAGGGTATACCTGCGCCAGAGTCGCGCACTAACAAGTGTTTTTGACCATTGTGGAGTGCATTGATGATTTGACTTTGGCATCCGGAGGGAGTGTAACGCAGGGCATGATCGGCCAATTTTTGAGCCTATTTGGCCATTTTCAAGAGAGGTAAACTCTAAAACTTTGTCTATAGATGTTTGCTGGCCAATGCTCAAGCTGTCATGGATTTGGATGATCTAGTATAGGATCATAATCAAAAATTCTTTATTTAATTGCGGCCTGTATGAATAAGGAGTCTCAACTAATTTTTGCCAATTTATTACAAAGGCTTAACATCGTAGCCGCTAATATAGGCGTGTGCTAAAGTGTGTTAACACTCACAATAATAAAATGAATATGATTAGAGAGCTTACTGCCACTGACTTTGACGCGGTGATCAACTTAGGTGAAATCGTCCACGGAAGTGGCTATATGGATTTGGCTGAACTAACAGCTATTTACCATAAAGGGATAAAAAAGGGCATTAATGCCAATTTTGTCGCACTTGAAAATGAACAACTTATTGGCTTTCGGTTAACGTATGCCGCAGGACAATGGCCGCAAGATCAATGGTGCACTGTTGATCGATGGGGCGTTGATTTTAATGATGTGTGTTATTTCAAATCAAACACCATTGCTGAATCTGGCCGCGGTCAAGGGCTTGGTGGTAAGTTGTTAGCAGCCTCTAAAGCGGCAGTCATGGCACAAGGCGCTAAGGCGGGAGTGAGTCATTTATGGCAGCAAAGCCCTAATAATGCTGCTGTGCGTTATTTTACCAAGGCAGGTGGTAAGCTGATCAAACAACATCCTCAGCGTTGGCATCAACGTTATATGGGCGAAGATTATATTTGCGTGTTATGTGGTGAAGATTGTCACTGTGTTGCCTGCGAAATGTTGCTGGTATTTTAATGCCTACTGTCTAAATCAATAATAAAAAAAGAAGACTAATATGTACGATCCGCTGATTAATTCTCACCCCAATAAGCAAAAGTTCGCCTCCAGTTATTGGGCAAGCACCCAAGCATTACCCGAGCCGACGGCACCATTATTGGGCCGCCAAAAAACTGATATCGCTATTGTCGGGGGCGGCTATACCGGCTTATTAACGGCGTATTATTTAGCAACCGAATTCAATATTGATTGCCATGTACTTGAGGCCAACCAAGTCGGTTTTGGTGCCAGTGCCCGCAATGCTGGTTTTGTATTAAAAGGCTCAGGTCGTTTAGGTTATGCGGCAATGGCTCAGCGTTGGGACTTAGCGACGACTAAGGGGATATATGATGAGTTTACTCATGCAGTGGCTAGAGTTGATGGTCTGATAAAACAGCACAGTATTGCTTGTGAACCCCAAGAGGCGGGATACTTAAAAGTGGCGCATAATCCCAAGGCGCTAGTGTCTCTGCAAAATGCCGCCAATTATATTCAACAAAACCTAGCAAGTAACCAAGATTCAGGCGCTGAATTTATTTCAAGCCAAGACTTTCGGATGCAGTATTTAGATCATCATCAAGCTTTTGGCGCGCTTCGCTTAAAAGACGGTTTTGGGGTCAATCCGTTAAAGTTACTGCTCGGTTATAAAGCGATGGTGCAAGCTCAAGGGGTGACGATTTCTGAACAGTCGTGCGTGTTAGATTGGATTGAAGAGGGCGGCAAACATCGTCTGATCACCGACAGTGGGGAACTGGTTGCCAATAAAGTGATTATGGCTGGCAATGCTTATACACCTAAACGGTTTAATCACCGCGTAGACGATAAGTTTTTACCAATACTAAGCAATGTTATTGTGACCCAGCCGCTTACCGCTCAAGAGCTTACAGAGGCGGGTTTACATACTCATCAAGTGACCATGGATACCCGTATTTTAAAATACTATTACCGATTATTGCCCGACAACCGTTTATTGTTTGGTGGCCGAGGCGCGGTGTGGGGTAAAGATGCTGCTAACCCTGTTTACGGCGAGCGTTTAAAAATGGCGTTAAATAAGTGCTTTCCAAGCTTAACTAATAAAGCCATTGCCTATAACTGGACCGGGTGGATTGCTGCCGCAATGGATGATATGCCTCATGTGTACAGCAAAGGTGGTGTGGGGTATAGCCTAGGATATTGCGGTGCTGGAGTGTCTTTTAGTAGCCAAGCTGCGTATCGCTTAGCGCAAAGTATTGCCGGTGAAGCTTTGCCCAATCTACCCTTGTATCAGCAACCACTGCCGAGATTCCCCTTTACCCAAGCAAGGCGGCTTGGGCAATGGGGTTATTATCATTATGGCTGGTTAAAAGATCGCTTTGGTTAACCGACCACTTCACCTGTGCTGATTTTAGTTTCGTCTAATGGCTCAATTTTAAAATTAAAATAAGCATAAGAAGCGCTCACCAATGGGCAAACTAGGTTAAAAAAGGCGTAGGGTAGGTAAGCGATAGTTGCAACACCTAGGGTACTTGCCATAAATGCGCCACAGGTATTCCAAGGTACTAGTGGGCTGGTTACTGTTGCTGCATCTTCTAGTGTGCGGCTTAAATTAACTGCGGCTAATTTACGGCGAGTGTACTCTACTTTTAACATTCTGCCCGGCAGTACGATGGCAATGTATTGGTCTGCAGTAATGATGTTAGCGCCAATACACACTCCCAGAGTGGTAATTATCAAACTGGTGGTACCGCTTACTACAGTAAGAATGCTTTCTAAAATGCGGCTTAATAATCCGGTCACTTCCATCACGCCACCAAAGGCCATCGCACACAGTATGAGCCATACTGTCGTTACCATACTGCTCATGCCGCCGCGACTTAATAAGCTGTCTAATACAGCATCACCAGTGTTAGCAACATAGCCGTCAAACATGGCTATCCAGATACCTTTCACAAGGGCGACAATGGGTAGCAAGGTGTCATCGTGTACAAAGGCTATCACGTTATCAAACTGAAATAGCGCTGCACATACCGCGCCCGCCAAGGTGCCTAATATGACCGTTGGGAATGCTGGCATTTTTCGGTTCGCTAAATATAACACCACTAATAATGGTATTAATAAATGCATTCCCGGATGATAAGTTTGATCCAGTAATGCCAGAGTATCGGTCAGTTGGTTTTCAATTGGTGCGGCATCTGCGGTCAGGCCTAAAAAGGTAAAACCAATAAGTGCAATGATAATGCTGGGTACAGTGGTCCACGTCATGTGGCGAATGTGGCTAAATATATCCGTACCCGCAACGGCTGGAGCAAGGTTGGTGGTGTCTGACATTGGCGACATTTTGTCACCAAAATAAGCGCCACTGATAATAGCGCCAGCAGTGATATTAACATCTAATCCCATCGCTGAAGAAATTCCCACCAAGGCAATACCAAGCGTACCGGCTACTGTCCAAGAGCTACCAATACTCAGCGCGACTACTGCACACAGTAAGCAACAGGCGGTGTAAAAATAATCAGGGTTAAGGATTTGCATACCGTAATAAATCATCGTCGGTACTGTACCAGCGAGAATCCAGGTACCAATCAGTGACCCCACGCTGAATAAAATCAGCAATGCGCCTGTGGCTACGCCAATACTTTTTACAATACCGCGCTCCATTTGATTCCAGCTATAACCATTTTTATAACCGATAATCATCGCAATACACGCCGCCAGTACTAGGGCAATTTGGTTAGCGCCAGATGAACTGTCTGATGAAAAAAGATACACTGCCGCCGCGAGCATAATAATTAGCGCAAAAACGGGGATAAGAGCATCGAATAAAGTAGGTTTTTTGTGCTCGGATGGAGATGGGTTTTGTGGCGCCGATTGAGACATAGTACTTCCCTTGTTGTTATTATTTTTGACCAATATCTCATTCGTGTGAGTTGGCTAAGTGTTATCGTAATAGGTTGGTAACTTATTCGTAACAGGTCCACATCCTGACATAAAAATACCTGTTAAGTCGAACATTGTTGGGCTTAACAGGTATTTTTATGATGGGGTTTTATTACGGTTAACTATGAGTGTGCTTGGTTAAGTACTTTGTGTGGTTATATATGTGATATATAAGGTTTAGTGTGAATAAATAGCCGCTGAGGATACCTGGTGTTACCAGACGTATCCTCATGGAAACGAAGAGCGTTAACAGAGCGATATGCGCAATACATCAGTATTGCTATGACACAGATTATTTATTTAAATGACTTATTATGGTCTTTTCAGCATCTGCTTTAGTCGCCTTTCCTTTGACTACATCAAGTTTTGCTGTCGCGCTGTGACCTGTCATGTCTTCTGCAATATGTAACCAATCAGGATGCCAATAAAAAGAGGTTCCTGACACGGTATTCCAATTGTGTACCCCTGATTTTTCACCTTGATAAATCAGGTCGCCGCTAGAAAATTTCATTTAATCCTCCAAAATCTTTATGAATAGGCTATCTAAAGTACAGAAGTTAAAAGAGCTGAAAAGCTCATCACACTCCTTTAGACTTAGTAGATTGCGCCATGGGATAAGATGTTTTTGTGATCTAAATCAAAAAAATGGCTGATGATGGATAATCTAAACAGTAATTAATTTTTCGCACTACATTGTTAACAATGAAAAATCCCTGAGATGTTGCCATCACAGGGATTTTTATAATGGGCTAAATGATACTCGCTATTTAGCCTTTAGCTTGCTCACGAGCTATTGCGCGATAAGCAATATCGGTACGGAAATAGACATCATCCCAGTGGATGGTATTCACTAATGCGTAAGCCGCTTTTTGTGCTTCAGTGACGGTATTTCCTAATGCGGTAGCACATAACACGCGGCCACCATTCGTCACTGCATAGCCGTCTTTGATGCAGGTTCCTGCATGGAACACTTTCCCGTTAGTATCGCCAAGGGTTAAGCCGTCAATCACATCGCCTTTGTTATACGCGTCAGGATACCCGCCTGCAGCCATAACAACACCAACAGCCGCACGTGGGTCGAAGTCTGCAGTGACTTTGTCTAATTCGCCACGAGTTGCTGCTAAGCAAAGCTCCACAATATCAGACTGTAAACGCATCATGATCGGTTGGGTTTCAGGATCACCAAAACGGCAATTATACTCAAGCACTTTGGCGCTACCGTCTGGTGCAATCATTAGACCTGCGTATAAAAAGCCAGTATAGACATTACCTTCAGCCGCCATGCCATCAACCGTTGGGCGAATAACATTAGCGATAGTCCAGTCGTGTACAGCTTGTGTTACCACTGGAGCTGGTGAGTATGCACCCATGCCGCCAGTGTTAGGGCCGTAGTCGCCATTATCACGGGCTTTATGGTCTTGGCTGGTGGCCATAGCAAGAATATTTTTGCCGTCTACCATAACGATAAAGCTGGCTTCTTCACCTGTTAAAAATTCTTCAACCACCACGCGTGAACCAGCATCACCAAACTTATTGCCTGCTAGCATGTCATCAATGGCGGCATCAGCTTGGGCTTGATCTGCGGCGATAATCACCCCTTTACCCGCAGCCAAACCGTCGGCTTTAATCACAACTGGAAAGCCTGTTTTGCTCGTCAGTTCAGTCACGTACGCTTTAGCTAATGGAATGTCAGTAAAGTTTGAATACTCAGCTGTAGGAATATGATGACGGGCTAAAAAGTCTTTGGTGAAGGCTTTTGAAGATTCAAGCTGCGCAGCGCCTTTAGTTGGGCCAAAAATCGCTAAACCAGCGGCATTAAAAGCGTCAACGACACCTAACGATAATGGAACTTCTGGGCCGACAATTGTGATTGCAATAGCGTTATCTTGGGCAAAGGCGACTAAGGCGTCAATTTGCTCTACATCAATGGCAACGTTTTCTAATTTTGGTTCTAAGGCAGTACCGGCATTACCGGGTGCAACAAAAACTTTTTCAACTTGAGCAGACTGAGCGGCTTTCCAAGCTAGAGCATGTTCACGACCGCCACCACCAATTATAAGTACCTGCATCTTTAATCCTTTTATAGCTGCGCTATGTTCTCTATTTCTGCTTCAAGCATGCCCACTTATCCTTATAAGCTGCGCGTGCTTTCATTGAACTAGAAAAAATAGCTATGCTCTAATTCGTTTAAACAAAATTTAAAAAGTATCGCTTGTTATCTACTTTTACAAAAACATTTAGCAAAGCAAGATTGATAAGCGATACCCATATTTGCGTTTATTAGTGGCGGAAGTGGCGCATGCCAGTAAATACCATGGCCATACCGTGCTCGTCTGCTGCAGCGATGATTTCTTCATCGCGAATAGAACCACCCGGTTGGATAATGCAGCTAATACCAGCCGCGGCAGCGGCGTCGATACCATCGCGGAATGGGAAGAAGGCATCTGATGCCATTACTGAATTTTCAACCACTAGACCTTCATCGGCAGCTTTAATACCCGCTATTTTAGCTGAGTAAACGCGGCTCATTTGGCCTGCACCCACACCGATCGTCATGCCATCTTTGGCGTAAACAATAGCATTCGATTTAACAAACTTAGCCACTTTCCAGCAGAACATTAAGTCTTTTAATTCTGCAGCAGTGGGTTGACGCTTAGATACCACTTTAACGTCGGCTAAGTCGACCATGCCTTGGTCGCGATCTTGTATTAATAAACCGCCATTAACGCGTTTGTAATCGAGCGTTGTGGTTTTGGTATTCCACTGGCCACATTCGAGTAAACGCACGTTAGCTTTAGCGGCAATAATATCGCGAGCAGCTTGGCTCACTTTCGGGGCGATAATCACTTCAACAAACTGACGATCAACAATCGCTTGCGCAGTGTCAGCATCTAACTCTTGGTTAAAAGCGATGATGCCACCAAACGCTGAGGTTGGGTCGGTTTTAAATGCGCGGTCATAAGCTTCTAACAAGTTAGCGCCTAATGCAACGCCACAAGGGTTAGCATGTTTAACGATAACGCAGGCAGGACCTTCAAATTCTTTAACACACTCAAGGGCAGAGTCTGTGTCGGCGATATTATTGTAAGACAGTGCCTTACCTTGTAACTGAATCGCACTGGCAACAGAGGCTTCATCAATTTGGGTATCAACATAAAACGCCGCTTTTTGATGGCTGTTTTCACCGTAGCGTAAATCTTGCTTTTTAATGAACTGAGAATTAAACGTCCGTGGGAACGTTGAGTCGTCATGGCATTCGTCGTTACTGTGCGCCGGAACCATAGTGCCAAAGTAATTAGCAATCATACCGTCATAGGCGGCGGTATGTTCAAATGCGGCAATCGCTAGGTCAAAACGCGTTGCTAGCGTGGTGCTGCCGTTGTTAGCTTGCATTTCTGTAATGACGCGACGGTAATCTTTTGCATTAACCACAATCGTAGTGTCTTTGTGGTTTTTCGCGGTTGAACGCACCATGGTTGGGCCGCCAATATCGATGTTCTCAACAGCGTCCGCTAAGGTACAACCTGGTTTTGCAACGGTTTCTGCAAATGGATACAAGTTAACAGCAACTAAGTCGATAGGCTTAATGGCGTTTTGTTCCATGACGATTTCGTCGATACCACGACGCGCTAAAATGCCGCCGTGAATTTTTGGATGTAAGGTTTTAACACGACCATCCATAATTTCTGGGTGACCTGTGTAGTCAGAAACTTCAATTACCGGGATGTTGTTGTCTGCAAGTAGTTTTGCAGTACCGCCCGTAGACAGGAGTTCGACACCTTGTGCATGCAGCGCTTGTGCAAACTCAAGGATTCCAGTTTTATCTGATACGCTTAATAGCGCGCGACGAATTGGTCTGACATTATTCATGTAGGTACAGGGTCCACTAGTTTGATTTTAAGGATCTTTCGTAAAACAGAATCAGGCTAAGTCTGCTTTACCAAAGTCCCTCATAGTGTTTTTACGATTGCTTAATACCTTCTAGGCCGACTGTGTTGTGATCAGGCGGACGTATTTTATCGTAATCCGCTTCTTTAAGGTGTTTTTTCTACGTGATTTCACAATATTGAAATAAGAACAAAGATACGCAAACATAATCATTAAACAACCCTTGACCTTGGATTAAACTCTAAGGTTTATACTCGGGTAAAATCTACACTAGATTGATGGCTTCATTATCTCAAGCGGCGGTGACGATATGTATCGAATAGGCGAACTTTCTGCCTTGTACGACATTAAGGCTGACACATTACGGTTTTACGAAAAACACGGCTTATTATCACCATCAAGCCGTTCAGATGCCGGTTATCGACTCTATAACAGTAGTGATTCCGAGCGACTTAAATTTATTTTACGTGCTAAAGCGGTTGGTTTTTCGCTTAATGAAATTGCCGATTTGCTGTCTATTGAAGTGGACAAGTCAAACCGTGCATGTGCCGATGTTAAAGGCTTAGTCGATACTAAGCTTGAGCAAGTCGAAGCCAAGTTAGCTGAGCTACAACATTTTGCCACTTCACTGAAGAGTTTATCGAATACCTGCTGTGGCGGACCTGATAGTGCTGAGCATTGCTCAATACTTGAAGCGTTAGAGTCGTCAGACAAACACATTATTGCTAAAAAAGAACATCATCATTTTTCTCAACCAGGTCATAAGGATTAAGCATGTTATTGACCAATTTTCTGCACTTATTTTTAGAGTCTGCTCCGTGGTTGTTACTGGGTCTAGTGCTTGCTGGGCTATTAAAAGTATTTGTGCCTATGGTATGGATGCAAAAGCAACTCGGTGGCCATGGAATGAAAACCGTGGTGAAGGCGGCATTATTAGGCGCGCCTTTGCCTTTATGTTCCTGTGGTGTTATTCCTGCTGCAGTCGGTTTGCGTCGAGCTGGCGCCTCAAAAGCGGCGACCACCTCTTTTTTAGTATCGACCCCAGAAACTGGCGTTGACTCTATTACCGTATCCTATGTTTTGCTCGGGCCTTTTATGGCTATTGTGCGTCCGATTGCGGCGATTACCAGTGCGATAGTGGCGGGGTTGTTAGTCGGCCGTGATGACGATGACGGTATTCCAGCATCAGCATCTGCAAAAGGGCAAACGGCAACAGATGCCTCAACAAGTGCCAAAGCGGTTTCATCGTGTTGCGGCTCTAAATCAACGTCTAACCCTGAAACAGCATCAACACATCAAACCCCTGCTAGTACAATGCAAACTGCTAGCGTAAAAATGACGGCGATTAACTCAGCATCAGTTAAGCCTGAGTCTGTGTTGAGCCCGATGGCGCCAGCACGTTCATTTTCAACCAATACTGCAGAAGCAAAGCAGAGCTGTTGTGCCTCTAAAGACGCTGATAAACCCATTGAATCTATACCCTCAAGCTGTTGCAGCGCGACAGTAAAAGATGAAGTAAAACACGAGACAAAAGCTGAAACGGTTACATCAAGCTGTTGCAGTAGCAAAATTGAGCCGGAAGCTGAAGTGGCAGCAACAAGCAGTTGTTGCGCCTCTAAAGCGCAAAGCCAGGCGCCAAGTGAAAGCAGTGATCAAGCCAGTTGCTGCGCTTCGACCCAAGATATGGCAACAGAATTGAAGCACAACAGCGTATTCAGCCGAGTGTTATCGGGTTTGCATTACGCCGCAACAGATTTAGTTAAAGACACAACTTTGTGGCTATTAGTCGGATTATTTTTTGCAGCCTTAGTGCAAACTTATGTGCCGGCTGACTTTTTAGTTAAGTGGGGCGACGGTATTCTGGCGATGTTAGTGATGGTACTGGTGTCGATCCCGATGTACATCTGCGCCACTGCTTCAACCCCCATTGCTGCTGGTTTGTTATTGGCTGGGGTATCACCAGGTGCAGTATTGGTATTTATGATGGCGGGGCCTGCGACCAATATTGCCACTTTAGGTGTGGTGACTAAAGAGTTAGGTAAGCGCGCATTATATGGCTATCTAGGTGGCGTGATTGGTGTAGCATTAGTCTTCGGTATATTAGTCAATTATTTAGTCGATACCTTTGGTTTTGAAGTGATGCCGCAAATTGGCCAAGAGCATGCCTTATTACCTCAAGGCATCGTGGCTGTTTCTGGCATTGTGCTTGCGGTGTTAATGGCCAAAGTATTGTGGGACATGATCCCAAAAGGCCATAAAGAGAAGGGTTGTTGCTCGTAATCTGTTACGCCAAATAGGTTAACTAAAGTGAGTTAAGTACATAACAAAGCCAGTGATAAATATCACTGGCTTTTTATTAAGCTAAAACATTGCTGGCCCACAATAAAGATAACAACTAGTAATAGCGCTAGTTAAAAATAGCATTGAGTTTTTCTGCCAATCTGATGCCTGCTTGCTGCAATCGCTGCTCGATAATTGGTTTACTGGTAAATACATAGTTAAAACGTAAATCGTCTTCACCTTGATAATTCTGTTCGAGCTGGTAAGCACCTTGCCTTAATGCTTTTGACTCATCTGCCCATTGGTAATAGCTTTGACCTATCCACTTTTGGCGTTGTTGCTCGTTAATACGCTTTAAAAAATCACTGTACTCTGTATAGCTTAACTGCTGCTGTTCTATTAGTTTGCTGTCCCACACTGTATGCAAATTTGTTTGTTCACCGAACCACTTCAGATTAACGGTATTGCCACCTTTATCATGGCTATGACCCACATGTAGCGGTTGGTGAATGTCGCCAACAAAATGTACGTAAAATGCCAATGCTTGCCATTTTTCTTGCTGGCTGGCTTTAGGGTTCGCTAATACTTTTTCATAGCGTTGTAAACTTTCGATGATATCGCCATCAGGATTACGCTTAACGGTCTTCCATGTTTCATCGTCTTCAATTGAAATGTAATGCCATGGGGCAGCACGATTCCAGGTCTTATCGGAGCGGATTTCATCTGCCCAAGTCGACATTTGTGCTAAGCCTTCGCCATCTGTCAGTTGGTTTATTTGCTGTTGAGCTGTTGGGGACAAATTGGCTTGAGCGATTTGGCCTATAATTCTGTGACCTAATTGACCAAATGCTTTGGCTGGGAGGCTGAATGTTAAGGTGAACAAAGCACAGCTCACCAGCAATAACATGTTATTCAGTAAAACAGACGATTTCATAAAAAATTTCCCATTCATTATTATTTCTAAAGCAAGAAGCGCGTCTTTAATGTGCCAGCATACGAGATGATTTTTATGTCGTGACACAGACTCGAGTCGCGACTATATAGCAACAATATGACATTTATGTGTTACTCCAAAGTTGTTTTTCTGTGGCTTTTTTCGTTTAAAAATGACATTAAAATGCAACATATCGACCTTAGACTTCGCCCTGAAGTTTTTGCTCTATTGATTTACCAAGCCCGATAAACGGGTAACTAAACATTAAAATATAAAAATATTCAGGGGTTTGAAATGTTGCTTAATCATAAGATGAGTCGTCTCGCGCTGGCGACATGTTTTGCTATGGGAATTGCTCTACCTGCAATGGCGGCCGATACCGCATCTGATATTCGTGGTCAGATTATAGGTCCTGCGGGTAATGCTGTGACTGATGCAAAAATTACTATTATCCACCAGCCAACCGGAACTATTACTGAAGTTCCTGTGAGTGCCAACGGGCAGTTTACTGCCCGCGGTTTGCGTGTCGGTGGTCCTTATATTATCAAAGTTGATTCTGATGTGTTTGCTGACACAGTTGAAGACAATGTCTACTTAGGATTAGGCGAAACATTCCGTTTTAACCGCACGCTAGAGGCCATTTCTGCGATGGAGCGTGTAGGTGTCGTTGGCAATGCGAGTTATTATCGAAGCGCCGGCAGTAACAGTGATTTTGGTGAGCAAGATATTGCTAATGCACCCGGTATTAGCCGTGATTTAAAAGATGTATTACGCCAAAACCCAATGGCTGTTGTGGGCACTGACGGTATTTCAATGAGCGTGGCAGGCATGAATCCACGTTTTAACACTTTCGTCGTCGATGGTATTTCTCAAAACGATGATTTTGGTCTTAATTCAAATGGCTATCCAACTCAGCGTTCACCTATCTCTATCGACGCAGTAGAGAGTGTTGCCCTAAATGTATCGCCTTATTCCGCTCGTAGTGGTGGCTTTACGGGCGCGCAAATTAACGCGGTCACTAAGTCTGGTACCAATGATTTATCTGGTACGGTTTTTTGGGAAACCACCAACGATAGTATGGCTGGTGATGGTAAAGACCAAGACTCTGGTGACACCTTAACCCAAGATTTTGAAGAAACCACATTTGGTGGCACGGTTGGCTTCCCTCTAATTAAAGATACCCTGTTTTTCTTTGGCTCATATGAAAACTTTGATGCGCCAAAATCAGCTGAGTGGGGGCCAAAGGGCGCTGGTTTTGCCAATGAGTCAGATGTGACTTCAGAAGAGCTTATTCGAATTGAGCAAATTGCCCAGTCTGTTTATGGTCTTGATAGCATTGGCGGTTACACCACCTCACCTCAAGAAAAAGATGAAAAAATCTTAGCTAAAGTGGATTGGAATATTAATGACCAACACCGTGCTAGTTTTACTTACCAATCGACCGTAGGTAATTTAACTAACAACATGTCATCGAATAGTTCGTCATTAAAATTATCAAGCACTTGGTATGATAAAGAAGAGACTTTAGAAACCTACGCGGCAAACTTATATAGCGATTGGACTGACGATTTTAGTACTGAGATCAAAATTGCTTATAAAGACACCACCACTAAATCGAAAACCATTGATGACTTAGGCATTGGTATGGTGTCGGTACAAACTTTCGAAAAGTCAGGTGATAAAGTTATTTTTGGTACTGACAGTTCTCGCCAAGCAAATGAATTAAATAACCAAAATCTTGAGCTACGTTTTGTGGGCGACTATTACTTAGGCGATCATGATATTGGCTTTGGTGCTCAATACAATAGCGTTGAAATATTTAACTTATTTGCTCAAGATGTGTTGGGTAATTGGGAGTTTGATTCTATTGATAACTTAGCGACAGGTACTGTTGATGGTTTCCGTTATCAAAATGCAACTTCGGGTAATCCAAATGATGTAAGTGCCAATTTTAACATGGACACCTTGGCATTATTTGTTGAAGACACATGGGATATTACGGCCGATTTAGAGCTCACGTTCGGCATGCGTTATGAAACCATTAGCATGTCAGATAAACCAGCCATAAATGAAAATTTTGTTAATCGATATGGTTTTGCTAACAACGAAACCTTAGATGGCCAAGATATTTGGTTACCTCGCGTAGGGCTTAAATACCTGTTAAGCGATGACGTGACCCTATACGGTGGTGTAGGTCGTTACAGTGGTGGCTCGCCATCAGTATGGATTTCAAATAGTTTTTCAAATGATGGCAACAGCTTATTAAGCTATAACGACGGTTGGAACCCAGCTTGGGGCACCCCAGATTTTGGTAATGTCCCAGCTGATGCTCAAGCGGGGTTAGTCGGGGGTGACGGTAATGTTAATGCTATCGATCCTAACTTTGAGTTACCTTCTGACTGGCGTGCAAGTATTGGTTTTGACAGTACATGGGATTTAGGTGCTTTAGGTGATAATTGGTTTGTGGGTGGTGAATTTTTATACATTCAAAAAGAAAACGACTTAGCTTGGGTTGATTTAGCCCGTCGCCAAGTGAAAACCGATGCCACTGGCCGTGTGGTATACGAAACATGGGACCCATTAGCCAATAATGGTGCTGGTGGTAATACCGAGCGTTATGACCTCATGTTAACCAATGCAGAAGAAGATGGCTCAAGTAAGACGTTAAGTTTCTCGATTGCCAAAGAGTGGGATATGGGCCTTAGCATGCGTGCGGGCTATGCATATAACTCAGTTGAAGAAGGCAACCAAGGCTCGTCATCTACAGCAACGTCTAATTATCAATATACTCCAGTACAATATGATCGTAATGGCACCACTATGGGGACTGGCTATTATGAAACACCGCATCGCTTCACCTTTAGCTTGGGTTATGATGTAGAGTTTGTTGCAGGTTATAACTCTAGCTTTAACTTATTCTACGAAGCTCGTGAAGGTAACCCATTAACCTGGACACTAGGTTCATATCGTGATGGTAATTTAGGTGATCAAAGTAAGTTTGCTGGCGCATCATATTACTTACCTTACATTCCAACGGGTGCTGATGATGCCAATGTTGAGTATGCGGGTGGATTAACTTATGAGGAGTTTAAAGCGGCTATTGATGAAATTGGTTTAGGCCAATATGCCGGTGGTATAGCACCAAAAGGTACTGACAACCAGCCATGGATACATCAGTTAGACTTCCGCTTTACGCAAGAGTTGCCAGGATTTACTGACGAGCATAAAGGTATTTTATACTTTGATATCAAAAACGTACTTAACCTAGTTAATGAAGATTGGGGCGTGGTTGAATACCAAAGTTTTAATAATGCTAAGTTAGTTGATCATGACTACAATGCGACGACGGGAGTTTATACTTATTCTGTTCCATTTGGCCAAGATGGTATTGAGACTAACAATTATGATACTTATGACATCAACAAATCTGCTTGGCAGCTTAAAGTGGGCGTGAAGTACAAGTTCTAATACTTTGTTAAGTAGAGTGCTGTTAAGCAGGGCGCGAATAAATAAGCGCTAAACAAAAAATACCGAGCAATTAGCTCGGTATTTTTATGTGCTCAGCATGCCTGCATCAAGCTATTTATAGGTTAAACGACGCATAAATTATTTGATCTTGCTGGCAAAATTTTCAGGTGAATTTTTTGACTGCTTAACTGCACGTTTCTCTTTTAAAGATAATGCCGGTTTTTTCTTCGCTTCTTTTGAATTATTACGTTCTTTGCTCATTTGTATAGCTCCTAGCGCGCATAATGCGTGACTAATAAATGTAATGTGTGTGGTTAGTATTGCAGCAGACAATGGATCAGTCGCTTAATACTTACCTAGCCTTTGAACAATTTCCTGAACCAAACTTATCATTGATATTGCGAATTAATAGTGCGAAAGTTGACCTCTATGATCTCAATTAATCACTTTATTGAGTTGATACTAGCACCTAGTCAGTTAAAAATATCTATATATCCTATAGATTATTTTGTGCTTAAAAACTCATCTTTAATTATGATTGTTTTGTACTATAAAGTCGGGGATTTCCAGCACACCATCTCCCCAACGCTGAAACAGGGCATCATATAAAAATTCGATGAATACTCGGTATTTTCGTGGGAGATATATTCGCTTGGGAAAGCTGAGTGTGACCTTAGTTTGCATCATGGGGAAATCTTCTAATACTGGCAGTAGTTGCTTACTATCAATAGCTTCTTGAGCAATAAAAACCGGTACCGCGGTAATACCTAGGCCTTCAATGGCTGCCTCTCGGGCAAAGGTAACATTATTGACCTTCAGCTGTGCTGGTGGATCCAGATCTAGCCATTTGATGCCATCAAAAATACGCCAGCCACCATCAATATGGGCCGATTGAAGCTTGATTGCAGTATGATTCATTAAGTCCTGCGGTGTTGCGGGAGTTCCATGACGTTTAAGGTAACTTGGACTTGCCATTAATTGTCTGCTTGCGGTCACCAGAGAGTAACTTTGCAGCTTTGGATCGTGTTGTTCGGTAATTTGAAATAAGAAATCGACGCCTTCTTCTATTACATCCACTTTGCGGTTAGTCAGTTCTGCATCAATGGTAATGTTGGGATAAGTCGCCAAAAAACGCGCAAGAATCCGCCCCAGATATAACTGACCTAGCTCGATAGGACAAATTACTTTTAAATTGCCTTTAATGTCTTGTTGGCTTGCGCTGAGTAAGTCTTCGGCATTTTGTAAATCTTGCAAAATTTTACTGATGCGATGGTAATAACTCGAACCCGCTTCGGTCAGTTTTAATGATCGAGTGGTTCTAAATAGTAATAGCACACCGGCATCGGCTTCGAGTTCAGCAACCTTTCTGCTCACTGTGGCTTTGGTGATCCCTAAAGCTTTGGCTGCACCAGTAAAACTGCCTTGTTCAACCACCTGTGAGAAAATTTGTACACGATTTAGATCCATATTGTTACACCTGTGGAACAGTGGGTTATATTTTTACTATCTAATAAACTAAAGGAAACAGTAGTAAACTAGGCGAGAATAAATTAGGAGTCAAACATGTCTATCAATAAGCGCTTAGTATTAGTGCCAAGTATTATCCTTGTATTAGTTGTTGCCGGTGTTTATTGGTGGTCACAAGTTCGATTTATAGAATCAACGGATAATGCTTATGTCGAGGCCGATATTTCTAATATCAGTGTCAAAGTGCCAGGTTATATTGTCCAGTCTACCGTGGTAGATAATCAACATGTCAGCAAAGGTGAACTATTGGCTCAACTTGAAGATAGCCAATTTGTTGCCAAGCTAGCCCAAAGTAAAGCCTTATTATCCAGCTCGCAAGCTAACTTGCAAACCTTGGCGGCGAAGGTTGATTTGCAGCAAGCGTTAATTAATCAGGCTAAGGCTGCTGTTGTGGCCTCACAGTCTGAACAGTTAATCGCCCAGCAACAATTAAAACGTTCACAAAAATTAAAAGTCAGTAATTACAGCTCACAAAATGATGTTGACCAACTTCAGGCGGGTTTCGATTCTGCCTCGGCACATGTCGATGAAGCTCAAGCTGCATTGGTGGCTAAACAGCGTGAATTATCAGTGTTTAACGCTCAGCTATTGCAAGTGCAAGCAGATGTTAAGCAGGCTGAGGCTAGTGTCGAATTAGCCAATATTCAATTGACTGATACACGCGTTACAGCGCCATTTTCAGGCATTATAGGTAAGCGTGGTGCCATGGTAGGCCAGTATGTTCAACCGGGACAGGCATTGTTTAGTTTAGTACCAGATACTCAAGTGTGGGTAACGGCTAACTTTAAAGAAACTCAAATTGAGCACATGCAAGCAGGACAAAGCGTTAACGTCAGTTTAGATGCCTATCCTGATGAGGTGTTTAGTGGATTTATCGACAGCTTAGCTCCAGCATCGGGCTCTAAATTTAGCTTGTTACCTGCAGAAAATGCGACCGGTAACTTTACTAAAATTGTTCAACGTATTCCGGTGCGCATTCGGCTTGAACGAAAGCAGTCTTCATCTGCTATCGGACGTATTTTGCCTGGACTGAGTGCGGTGGTTGAAGTCGATACTGAATCTGCTGCTCAATCTCAGGCGTTGGCTAAGTCGTCCGCTGATCCAACCACGTTAGCGGCAGCAGGGCATTAATATGAGTCAATCAACTGCAGAGGTAAATTCTTCTGAAGTTAGCTCTGCTAGTAAACAGGATGATAAACCGACTGGGTACCAGCGTGGTAGTGTCCGATCTTGGATAGCCGTTGCGGGCGGCCTAATTGGTGCATTTATGGCGATTTTGGATATTCAAATCACCAATGCGTCGATGAAAGAGATCCAAGGTAGTTTAGGCGCCACTTTAGAGGAGGGTAGCTGGATTGCTACTGCCTATTTAGTGGCAGAGATGATCGCGATTCCCCTTTCGGGTTGGTTAAGTACCGGATTATCGACTCGACGTTATTTACTCTGGACCACAGCGGCTTTTATCTTGGCATCGATATTATGTTCTTTGTCTTGGAACCTTGAGTCGATGATTGCTTTTCGTGCCTTGCAGGGGTTCTTCGGTGGAGCATTAATTCCGTTAGCATTTAGACTCATACTCGAGTGCTTACCTGACAATAAACGTGCTATGGGCATGGCTTTGTTTGGGGTGACGGCCACATTTGCCCCTTCTATTGGGCCGACGCTGGGAGGCTGGTTAACTGAGCAATTTAGTTGGCATTATTTATTTTATATTAATGTTCCGCCAGGCTTATTGGTAATGGCGATGTTAGCTTATGGTTTAGAGCGCAAACCCATTATTTGGGAAAAGTTAAAAGATGCTGATTATTCCGGTATTGTGACGATGGCACTGGGTATGGGGTGCCTAGAAGTGGTGCTAGAAGAGGGCAATCGTAAAGACTGGTTTGGTTCAGATCTTATTCGTAACCTCGCGATAATTGCCGCCATTAATATCAGTCTATTTATTTGGATTCAGTTACGTAAAGCACAACCCTTAGTCAATATCCGTCTGCTTGCTCAGCGTGATTTTGCCTTGTCTACCGTGGCATACTTTTTACTCGGTATGGCATTATTTGGGGCCATTTACATGATCCCCTTATATCTATCACAAATTCATGACTACACTCCGCTAGAAATAGGTGAAGTCATTATGTGGATGGGTTTTCCACAATTACTGGTGCTACCTTTAGTGCCTAAGTTAATGCAGAAGTTTGATCCGCGTTATTTGGCGGCACTTGGATTCGCTTTATTTGCCACCAGTTATTACATGAATAGCAATATGACTCTTGATTATGCGGGCGATCAGATGATTACCTCGCAAATAGTACGCGCCTTGGGGCAACCGTTTATCTTAGTTCCTATTGGTATTTTGGCGACCATGCATTTAAAACCACATGAAAATGCTTCGGCATCGACTGTGCTCAATGTGATGCGTAATTTAGGTGGGGCGTTTGGTATCGCTTTGGTGGCAACGTTAACCGATAACCTCGCAAGGGGGCATTTGGCACACATAAAAGAAACGTTACCCGCCGTGAGTTCGCAAGCCTATAATTATATCGCTCACACCAGCTCGATATTACAAACTGCTGGCTCGGACGCTGTAAGCGCTAACTCGCAAGCTTATGCTTTACTTGCTAAAACCATGTCACAACAAGCGTATATTCAAGCCTATAATGATGTGTTTTTTATTATGGCATGTTTTCTTTTTATCGCAGTATTTGCAGTATTATTTATTCGAAAACCCCCAGAAAAAAGCCCATCAGATGAGCCTAGTGAGATACATTAATCATGCTAATATGGCATATAGAGCAGGGATAAATAAGGTTTGTGATGACATTACAATGGGTAGATGTTGGCTTTTCTGAATTGACGCTGGAACAACTTTATGGGTTATTACAACTCCGAGTTGATGTGTTTGTGGTGGAACAAAATTGTCCGTACCCTGAGTTAGATGGTAAAGACAAACATCCGCAAACAAGGCACTTACTTGGGCTGGACGAGCTTGGCCATGTCGTGGCCTATAGTCGTGTGTTAGCACCTAGTCTGAGTTATCCTCAGGCCAGTATTGGCCGTGTTGCTGTGGCGAAAGTAACACGGGGTCAGGGGATTGCTAATCAATTAATGCAAAGAGCTATTAGTATTGCCAAACGACATTGGCCCAATGACAATATCCAAATCGGTGCGCAAGATTATTTACGTCAGTTTTATCAACAGCATGGTTTCGTGGTTAATTCTGCGGTGTATCTTGAAGATGGGATTGAGCATTTAGATATGCTGTTAATTTATTAATGTAAGGAAAAATAATGTCAGATTACGCAATAAACACCCAACAAATTGTTTGTGTCGCTCAATTTACCGCTAAAGCAGGAAAACGCGATGCCTTAGTGGCTGCATTGGCAAGTTTAGTTCCAGATACTCGACGTGAGCTAGGCTGTATTCGTTATGAACTGAATATCAGTATTGATGATGACAATAAAGTCGCCTTTGTGGAAAAGTTTGTCGACCGAGCTGCGTTTGATCAACATTGCGCTAAAGATGCGATTGAGCATTATTTTCACCATGTGATGCCAGAGTTGGTTGAGTCACATCATGTTGAAGTGTTCAATCAAGTGATTGCTTAGCTGACGGTTGTTAATCGTAAAGTGCAACAGCATAATTTTAGATCACTGTTTAACATCTGATGACCACATCGTAATGATGATATTACAAATACAAAAATGCCAGTCTACATAGACTGGCATTTTTAATCATTTATGCTGTTAAGCCGAAGCGGCTAGCACTATGATTAGAAGTCGTAACGTGCACCAACAGTGAAGATATTGTCATCTTCTAAATCAACAGTAGCAGTACCGACTTTGTGGTCGCCTTCATACATAGCATAGTGACCATAAACTAAGGTTGACTTAGAGATACGATAGTCAGCACCCACAGTAATTTGAGTGATGTTTACGTCAGTACCTGTCGCTTCTTTAATATTTTTGTAGTAACTACCAAAACCAGCTTCATCTTGACCGTATTCAGCTTTTAAGTTTACGCCGTTTAGGTTGTAAGATACGTTAAGGAAGAAAGAATCACCTTCTTGATCAGTGGTTTGGCTTTCAGTGTTTTGGTATAAACCACCAAGCTTGAACTCACCTAGCTTAACTTGCGCCACACCACGATAAGCATCAATACCGCCAATAGTGTTATAAGCTGCAGCAATATAATATGGTTGTGCTTTAAGACCTTTGTCACCAAGTGTTGCACTTAATGCATATTGGTCTTCATCTGAACCTTCGTAGTTGTCATCCATTAAATAAGTTGCGTTTAATGTGACTAAACCAGCAATCACTGGTGAGTAGTACCAAATACCGTCAGCTCTACGTAATTGGCCACCAATCATACGATCGATATCGGCGTTAAAGTTACCGAATAAATCTATGCCACCTTCAGATTGTTTGAATACTGTATCGTTACGGCCGACTAACACAGTACCAGCGTCACTTTTTAAACCTAAGAATGTGTTACGCGCTTTAAATACAACTTCATCACCGCTTTTATCTGCAGTTTGAGTGGTATTTTCAACTTGGAATTCCATTTGGTATAACAGTTCAATACCGTTAGCAAATTTCTCGCTGCCTTTAACTCCTAAAAGAGAGAAGTTATTTTCTAGTACAGTGCCTTCTTTACCATTTTGAGTTGTAGCGCCTTTATCAGAATTAGTCACGGCTAAATCTAAACGTCCATAGAAACTTGGGCCTTCAGCAAGTGTAGCGAAAGAAACTAATGTGAGTACTGATGCTACCGATGCAGAGATTAAGGTTTTTTTCATCTTTCATGCTCCCTAGAACGTTATGTTCTATATTCCATTTTTCATGGTTTTAGTTAGTGAAGTTTGTCGCAGATTTAATTCTGTAACAATCTGGTGCAGATTTTCACAGATTTAGTTCCTTCATAGTGTGGGCTAGATCAAATAAACAAGCCCAACTTGAAATTTTGTCGATAAATCTGTGATATCAGCGACCATTTGTGTAATTAAATCAATATATGTCTTAAATCTGCCTCTTAGGGGCGTACCTATTTATGTAAAATCGGCTAGCGCTCAACCACAAAAGTTGCAGAATTGTATTTTAGCCCATGTTAATTTAATCATCGCGAATATTGAATGATAAATTGATCTCTTTAGTCTAATAAGGTCATAAATTAAGCATTTTTTAAGCGTTTTGTGATAATCGATTAGTTTGAGCGACCCATTTATATTTGATTACCTCCAGAGTGAGGCCTTTATTGACCACTACAAAATGCTGTTCCTGGCTTATTGCGAAGATTAATTGCTTGTATTAATTCGTAATAGACATGCTCTTGAGGTATCAATCCACTTTTTAGTAACTAAAGTGTCAGTTTTATTTGGATAGTTTAACCACAGGTTATTTTTGATTGCTTTATCGCAACACTTATCCAAGTTGATGTGGATCATTATCAGTAAATGCTTACATCAGATGCTTATGAATAACTTGAACCGCCACCTTAATCAGATTCATGTCGAGCAAATCGTGACAAACGTTTAGCTTTGGCGATAAATCGTTTAAAATTAGCCGCGAAAAAAATAGTCGTTAATTAGGGCGTAACCAATGTTGTCAGAATCTTATACTCATCGTTTTGCTGGTGTCGGCCGTTTATATGGTCAAGCAGCACTCGCGACTTTTTCAAAAGCACATGTGGTGGTTGTGGGTATCGGTGGCGTCGGAACTTGGGTCGCTGAAGCTCTAGCGAGAAGTGGTATAGGACAGATCACCCTTATCGATTTAGACGATATTTGTGTTACCAATACCAATCGCCAAATACATGCATTAACCTCTACTATTGGCCAATCAAAAGTCGAGGTTATGGCAAAACGCATTGGTGAAATCAATCCCGAGTGTATGGTTAATGAAGTAGAAGATTTTATTACTTTAGACAATCTGGCGGAGTATTTTAAGTCAGCCTCACAGGGTGGTGATATTGATTATGTGATTGACTGTATTGATGCGGTAAAACCTAAAGCAGGTTTAATTGCTTGGTGTAAGCGCAATAAAATTGCCCTAGTGACTATTGGTGGTGCTGGCGGCCAAACCGATCCGACCTTAATTCAAGTGACTGACTTGGCTAAAACAGTACAAGATCCATTGTTGGCAAAAGTGCGCAACATATTACGCAAAGATTATAATTTTACTAAAAATATTCAGCGCCGCTTTGCGGTAGATGCGGTGTTTTCGACCCAACATCTAGTCTATCCTCAAGCTGATGGCAGCGTATGCAACACTAAGGAAACAGCACAAGGCAGTATGCGGATGGATTGCGCTTCTGGCTTTGGCGCCATTACCATGGTGACGGGAACATTTGCTTTTGTTGCTGTGAGTCGTGTACTGAGTAAATTAGCCGCGAGAACAGTTTAGCATCGTTAAGTGCTGCTTTGCTGATGTTATCGCGGCACGCTTATCACGAACATAGGTCCTCCAAGGGGTGACATAGCAACATAGCGAATGCTGCCTTTTATCTGCGTAATTGCATTAAATGCAGCTGCGAGCCCTAAGCCGACGCCACCTTTGTGGCGAGCGGTGGTAAAGAAGGGTTCAAATATATGCTCAGCAATGTCACTTGGAATAAGCGCACCATTATTTTGAATTTCGATATCAATAGTGTCAGGTTTAGTTATAACATTAATGCAGATCTTCGCTTGTGAGGTATCTTTAAATGCATGTAAAAATGCATTTGATATCACGTTATTAATAGCTTGGGAGAGTAGGCTGGCATTAGTGTAAACCTGCAATTGCTCATCAATATTGACGGTTATCTCAACCTTTTGCGGCGAAAATATCATTATGGTTGAGTCGGTAATATCGCGTAATTGGTGATTTAGATTAAATAGAGTGTATTTTTCTTGGCTTTGTTCTGCCGCAATAGATTTAAACTGCTGGATTAAATAACTGGCACGAGTGATATTACTCACAATTAACTGACTGCTTTTTTGGTATTGCTCTAAAATCCCATTGATTTGTTCTAATGTGGCATGATCACTATGGATAAGCTTGATCAGATCTTCTACATAAGCCAATTGTGAACTTGCAGCCGTTAAACAAATACCTATCGGGGTGTTAATTTCATGGGCGACGCCGGAAACTAATCCTCCTAATGCGGCCATTTTCTCTTTTTCTATCAGCACTTGTTGTGTTCGTTTTAACATTTGCAGTGATTGTTCAAGTTCTCTGGTTTGCTCTTTTACTTGGCGAGCAAGTTCATCTTTATAACTACGCTCTAATAATAGTAAGCGATCTCGATCTTCAACGGCATGCATTAAATCGACTTTTGATTGCTGCAGATCTTGATAAGACCCTCGAATTTGTTGCTGCATTGTATTGACGGCTTCGGCGACTAAACTGAACTCATCACGTTGTGGCTTACGGTTAAAATTTAAGGGCGTAAAGGGGTTGTCTAAGCTAATTTCATCACAATATTGGCTTAATTGGCGCAGATGTTTGGTGACATTGAACCAGACCAAAAACAAAATAAAACCTGCAACGAAGAAGGTTTTGATCGCGTTGGACAGTAAAATCAGTATTGTTTTATTATACAGACGATCATAAATGGCATTGAGATCGGCTTGTACAGTAAGGGTCCCAACAGGAATATTTTCATTGTTGGTATAAATCAACGGAAATTGCTTTTCGATAACGGCCGTTTTCTGATACTCACCAAAATGCCATTCTTGATTACTGTCATCACGGATAGAAATATATTTAATGTCAGGTAATTGGCTTAAACCATAGAGTTGAGTGTTAATTAAGTCTTCGTCTATTACCCAAACACTGGATGCTAATACTTCTAAATTTACCGCTTCTATACTTGAAAATACGCGATCAATTCTATTCACATCCTCCTGATAATCACTTATAAGCTGATAAGCTGTCGTCACAATCGTAATCAAAGAGCTAAACACCACGATAGACAGTGTTAACTTTCGGGCAATAGGGCTCTGGAGTAATTGTCGTATGAATATCAGCATATTTTCTTCAATGTGATTAATTATCAATGATGAGTGACATATAAAATACGAGCTTACAGCTTGTTGCGCTAGTGTTAATTCCAACTTTCTGAATTTTATTCAAGCATAGCTTGAATGTCCTAATATGGAATTGAAATGGTGTAAATAAAGATAATGTTAGTGATGTTTTTATGGCATATATTTTGCTTTAAGTCAGTATTATCAAAAATCTGACACTGCGGGTAAGCTATGATGAAAATAAAAGTAGGTTCAATAAAGTTGTTTAATAGCAAACGTTTATTCGTAAGTGCTATGACATGGGTTGTTGTAACATGTACTAGTTTACTGTTTGCGCCTAAAGATTTACTGGCGTTTTTATCGTTAGATCACCTAGTCAATCAATATGGTCAGTTTATTGGCTTAGGATTAATAATGGGAGTCGCGTATTTTTTAAGTCAAATTTTTGCCTTTGTGGTTGATGAGTCTATTGTGTTTTTTCGCCAAAAACGCACAGTAGAAACCATCGAAGCAAAAGTGAAGCTACTCGATCCGGCAGAACGAGCCTTGTTACGCGAATTCTTTTTACAGGGACAGACTATTTTAACCCTGCCGCAAAATGAGTTAGCAGTTAAAAATCTAGTTCATAGCAGTATACTTGAGATGCTTGGAAATGAGCGCCACTATGCGATTCAAGGACCAACGGCAGAATACAAGATATCGATGCCGGCGCGAAATTATTTAAATCGCGATGTATTACGTTTACCAGCAGGTGAGCCGAGTGCTGAGGAAATGACCTATCTAATCAAAACACGTCCACATTTTATTAATGGCTTGGTTCAATCACGCAAGCATGCCGCTTAATTTAATATTTTGTGCAGTATTTGATTGGTATAAATAAAAAAATGGGGGCCATATAGCCCCCAACTTGACATAAAAACACTCCATGTGTTTTATCGCCAATGTATGATTCGCAAGGAAGAATCCATATTGATCATGAAATAATAAGCAGTAAAATACTTAGCCTAGTTAGAGACTCACTTAGTAGGTGCAGACTTCACAATAAACATCCACATTAGATAAGACATTATTCCAAAGGTACAAAAGATTACAGTCATCGATAGTAATCCTATTGCGTTACCAAACATTAAATCTAACCAAAATGCCATGATATTTATCCTCTGGAATGTGAAATCATGATCATCATAAAGTCAAAACTCTGTCGCGATACTGATCTTGATCAATCTTCAGCAGTGATAATGTTATATTTGTGTGAAACTGCTAATTAGCTCACAAAAACCATCAGCCATTGTTATTTGGCACTATGAATGACTTTTGAGCAATTGAGTGTTTTTTATAGAAATAATAGGTAAAGTACTTGCGATTATTAAATGCAAAGGTATAATCGCCAACACTCAATTGTGACAACATAAGTTGATTAATTGAGTGGTTAGTTTTGCAAAGATATTTGCTTATAGCAGATTTTTTTGCAAAGCTAAATATAGCTTACAAGTCTTTGCCTGAGTGATGAAATTGGTATACATGGGGGATTCAAAATCCCCTGCTTCGCGGCGTGTCGGTTCGAGTCCGACCTCAGGTACCATTATTTAAAGCCCTGTTCTTAATCGAACGGGGCTTTTTT
>Ga0208814_1000075_pt1 | contig 77788 bp, 45 predicted proteins | sample MalvirAntarct_55_FD_184253 | JGI IMG/M metagenome (GOLD analysis project Ga0208814, IMG submission 184253) | Marine viral communities from the Global Malaspina Expedition - Malaspina viral metaG Antarct_55 (SPAdes) (version 2) | ecosystem: Environmental > Aquatic > Marine > Oceanic | place... | reverse complement strand
ATCATATGATGGAGCCACTGATTTACTAACTCTAACTAGAGTAGGAGGTACTGCTATTACAGCAGACATGGACCGTAAGGATACCAAAGAATTTGTAAACTCTACTGCTTTAAGTGTTGCAACTGGTGCTACTACAGTAATAAATACTAACTCACCAGGTCAATTATTTCTTGTTGCTAGAACAGGAGCAGATGGAGCAGGAACACTTCAGTTACCTCCGGCAGCTGGAACAGAGAACTGGCAATACAGAAAAATAACTATTGTTACTGATGGTACAACTACAGCAGCAAAACCACTTACACTTGATGCACAAGGATCAGAAACAATTAATGGTGGAGCTAATTTTGTATTAGAGAAAGTATATGCATCAGTGACAATTTGGTCTGATGGTACTAATTGGATAGTTCTTTCATCATCTCAAGTAGCTGACTCATAATATATGGCAACAAAGAAAAAAAGTACGGTAAATAGTAGTGGAAACTACACAAAACCGGGAATGCGTAAAAGATTATTTAATTCAATTAAAGCCGGAAGCAAGGGTGGAGGTGCTGGACAATGGTCTGCACGTAAAGCTCAAATGCTAGCAAAACGTTACAAAGCTAACGGTGGAGGTTATAAAACTAAGAAATAATGAAAGGAGTAAGACACTATTTAAAAAATGGAACAGAATGGAAAGGTGCTAGTCACAAAATGTCTAATGGTAAATTACATACTGGTAAGACACATACAAAAACTAGTAAACCATTAGTTCATTTAAAGGATTTATCTGATACAGCACTAAAGAAGTTAACATCCACAAATATGAAGAAAAATAAAAAGTAATGGCTAAGACTAAGCAGCAAAAAAGTCTTACCAGGTGGACTAAACAGAAATGGACTACTGCATCTGGCAAAAAAAGTTCTGATACAGGTGAGGTTTATGCACCTAAGAAAACTATTGCTAAATTAAAGAGTACCAAAAAAGGTAAGGCTAAATTAGCTGCAGCAAATAAAAAAAAGCGTGCTGCTACTAAAAAAGGTAAACAACATGCTAGTCATGGTTTACATAAAGGAAAGAAAAGATAAGTCATGGCAAAGAAAAAAGATTCAAGATTGGCAAGAGCTGGGGTAGCTGGATTTAATAAACCTAAACGTACCCCATCACATCCAAAGAAGTCACATGTTGTAGTTGCTAAGCAAGGGGATAAAGTTAAAACAATACGCTTTGGAGAACAAGGTGCAAGTACAGCTGGTAAACCTAAAGCAGGTGAGTCAGCTAAAATGAAAGCAAAACGTAAATCTTTTAAAGCCAGGCATGGTAAAAATATAAAGAAAGGTAAAATGTCAGCTGCTTATTGGGCAGACAGAGTTAAATGGTAGAAATCATGACAGAGTCAAGTATAAAAAAATTAGGATTTAAAAAAGTGTATGTATCTGAAAAGACATCAGGTGATACTGCTTTTTATTTTTATGCATATAAAGTAGGAAAAATAGAATTAATATCTAATAGCCATGATAATCTACAAGAAGAATCTTGGATTGTTGAGATATTGGAAGGAAATATACAATTTACTAATATATCAGATGTAAAGGATCTAATTACATTGTTAGAACGTAATAAACTTTAATAAACTTTTTTAATTTAAACATTTTTTATATATTTGACATTATTAATCTAAATATATAAAAATGGCAAACGCAAAAACCAACCCAGAATTATCTGAAAAAGATCCTAAACTTAGTAAAGAAGAACTTGCTGCACGTAGGGATGAAATTACATCTTTCTATAAAGATAATATTCCACACTTAGAAGTACAAGCTGATTATGAAACGCTTCTTGCAGCTATTGAAAAGGCAAGAGCAGAAAGAATGCAAGCTCAAATGTTTATGGCACAGCAATATGCTGCACAAAAAGAAGGAGGAGAACCATCAACTCCTGAAGCAGATGAATTTAAAGCTGCTATGAAAAATGCTATGAACCCTGAATAAATGAGACTTTTAAAGAAAGGATCTACAGGTAATGATGTAGCAACACTTCAAAATAAATTAGGGTTAAAATCTGATGGAATTTTTGGCCCTAATACTGAAAAATATGTAAAGAGATTTCAACTCACACATAATTTACAAGTTACAGGATTAGTTGATAATGATATGTGGGTTTTGTTAATGAACTTACAAGAAACAAAATCATTAGAAATTGATGAAGATACAGACTTACAAGGTCAATACTACAAAACAAATTATGAACAAATAATACATAAACATTTTTTACCAAAAGGAGAATATCTTGAAGGTCCAATTAGTAATGAATATGTAATTTTACACCATACAGCAGGACATGCTAATCCATATGCTTGTGTAGATATGTGGGGTAGAGATTCACGTGGGCGTATAGCTACTGAATTTGTATTAGGGGGGATTGACCATAGGAATGGAAACAATGAGCATGATGGTACAATGGTTCAAGCTTTTCCAACAGGTGCACAAGGATGGCACTTAGGAAAAACTGGTTCAGGTTATATGAACCGTCATTCAGTAGGTTTAGAAATTTGTTCTATGGGATATCTAACTCATAGCAACAAAACATATGTTAATTCATTGTGTCAAGAAAATCAAGTGATTACATTAGAAGAATCATTTAATGGATATAATAAATGGCATAGTTATTCAGATGCTCAAATTAAAGCAACTGAAAAATGGATAAAATATGTAGGAGAAAGAGATCAAATTGATATTAGGTTAGGTTTAAAACAACTTATACAAAAACATGGACCTATCAAAGGATTTGGATTTAATCTTGATGCACATTTAGGTAAAGTAAAAGGATTATTAACACATACAAACGTTAGGAAAGATAAATCAGATTGTTATCCTCATCCTGATTTAGTAGATATGATATTAAGTTTATAATATGGCACTAGTAAATAAAGTAGATTTAAAAATGAAAGTGGATATTGATAAAACAATACAATATCAAATAATGACTTATTGTTTTTTTAATGATATACTTATTAGTAATTCAGATATGAAATTTTTAACAGAGTTATCTAAAAATGACAATATTGAATTAACAAAATTTTGTTTAAAAATGGTTGAGGATAAAATATTTAAAAGCCCTCAATCTGCAAGAAATGCAATAACTAAAGCAGAGAGAAAAAACTTGGTAGACAAAAAAGGAAATAATAAAAAAACAATATCATTAAAAAAAGTAATTAATGTACAAACAAGTGGTTTAGTTTTACTTGATTATAAAATATTAGGTAATGAATCCCAAGAGTCATAAAGAACTTAAAAATGGAATAGCTGATGAAGTAGGTGTACATCATTCAGTGGTAGATGAATTTATAACTTTTTATTATAGTAAGTTAAGAAGAAAGTTATCTGATATAGATTTTCCAAGAATACAAGTAGATGGATTGGGAACATTTTATTTAAGAAAAAATAAACTTGAAAAGGCAATAAAAAAAAATAAAAGCATATTGGGTAATTTAGCCAAAAGAACATATGTAGGTTTTGCTAAAAGTCAAGAAATAAATAAAAATGTTACTCAAATGGAATCTGCTTTAATGCAAATGGAAAAAGATATTTTAAATAAAAAATTATTTAAAGAAAAGCATAATGAAAACATGGACTAAATATTTATCTATATTTAAAAATGGTGATAAGATTGCTGAAGGTATTAAAAATAACATTTTTAAAAAAGAACATGTTGAAGCTGTAGCTACAGATAGATTTCAAACATGTATTAAATGTTCTTTGTTTGATGCTCAAGGTAAAGATTGTTTAGCTCCAGGTACTCAACCATGTTGTTCAGATTGTGGTTGCAGTTTAGGATTTAAGGTTAGATCATTATCTTCTGAATGTCCAAAAGGTTTTTGGGATGCATTAACATCTGAAGAAGAAGAAGAATTAATTAATAATTTAATAAACAATAATGATACAAATTAATTATCATCTAAATAAAGAAGTAACAACGGTAAACACTAATGATGAAAGTAGTTGGTGGTATACCACAATAACATAATACTATGGCAATAAAATTTCAAGAAGAAGGTCACATATATGAAAGTATAGATCAAGATAAGATTCAATGGACTGGTGTAACATCTTTTATAGGTAAGTTTAAACCTAAATTTGATAGAGATGGACAAGCAAAAAAGTCATCAAAGAATAAAAGGTCTAAGTGGTATGGTATGACTCCAAAAGAAATTATTGCAGCATGGGACGGTGAAACAGATAGAGCTATAACTTTAGGTAATTTCTATCATAACCAAAGAGAAGCTGATATGCTTGATTTTAAAACAATAGAGCGTAATGGTGTAGAAGTACCTATTATTAAACCTTTAATAGATGAGAATGGTGTTAAATTTTCTCCAGATCAAAAGTTAGAAAATGGATTATATCCTGAACATTTAGTATATTTAAAATCTGTTGGATTATGTGGTCAGGCTGATGTTGTAGAAGTAGTAGATGGGGTAATAAATATAAATGATTATAAAACAAATAAAGAAATAAAGGAAAAAGGTTTTACAAATTGGGAAGGTATAACAAATAAAATGTATAAACCAATTGGTCATTTAGATGATTGTAATATTAACCACTATAATTTACAATTAAGTATATACATGTATATTATTAAAAAGCATAACCCTAAACTTAAAATAGGCAAAATGACAATTCAACATGTTAAATTTAAACAAGTTGGAGAAGACAAATTTGGCTATCCAATTAATGAACACGTTAATGGAGAACCAGTTTTAGATACAATAAAACTTTATGAATTACCATATTTAAAAGATGAAGTAAGGTCTTTAATAATGTGGATAAAAGACAATAAATGATAGTAAGATTATTTGATATAGAAAATAGTGAATTAGTAGTAACAGAACATTGCTATGCATTACCTTTTTTAAAGAAACTTATGGATGAATATCCGGAGACACATATGGCTGTATATAAATATTTGTTTTATATGACATGTCCTAACCCAGATTTAAATCCTTTCTTTAATTTACCGGAACATGAAAAGGAAGATATTATTATTGAAGAGATAAAACTTGAAGAATCAACGGAAGATCCATCAATAAGATATGCTAAAGCAATGTGTGAAAAAATGTATCAAACACCAACATATAGAGCTTATGTAGGTATAAAATCTATGCTAGATAGATTAGCTAAGTACATGGAAGTAACAGCAATTGAACATGGTAGAGATGGAAATATTAATTCAATGGTTAATGCAGCTGCTAAATTTGAACAGATAAGGCAATCATACAAAGGTGCATTTACAGATATGAGACAAGAACAGGATAGCTCTGTACGTGGTGGTGCAGGTTTAGCTTATGACCAATTATAAAAATCAAAAATTATGGCACAAAAAATTATTCCAGTAGGACAGAAATTATTAATTAAAGAAATTAAAGCAGCAACTAAAACTGCTTCAGGACTTATTATTCCTACAATAGCACAGAAAACAACTTATGAAGGAAGAGTAGTAGGCAAAGGAGAAGGTATAAATGAAATAGGAATTGGGGATGTAGTAAGATATGCAGAACATGCTATGCCAACTCCAATGACTCACCAAGGTGAAGAACATTTATTATTACAATTAGGAGATGTATATGCTATTATAAGAGATGAGTAGAATTGTACCCTTATTTGAAAATCATAAGTGGTCAACTATAGAGTTTGCTTCAGATAATGAATTCAGAGAATTTTTAGAATCTATATTTAAAGAGCCTGGTCAGTATAATTTTGATACTACTGCTTGGCTTTTTAATGAAGAAGCAAAAAGGTTTAATGCAGAAGGTAACTACTGTAGTGCTCCTTTTAGATCTAAAGATTTTACTGCTTATTGGGAAGATCAAAAAAACAAATGTAGAACTGGTGTAATATACAAAGTAAAGAATAATACTTGGTATCTCACTAGAGATTACTATATGTGGCTTAATTTTTTACCAATTTTTGACAAAGAAGAAAAAAAGTATGGGTTTGCAAAAGTAAGAGATGCACAATACCACATGGCATTATATGAAATTATTGCTGAATTAAATAATCAACATGTAGCAATACTTAAAAAAAGGCAAATAGCTTCTTCTTATTTTCATATGGCAAAACTTCTTAATCAATATTGGTTTGAAGAAGGTTCTATATGTAAAATTGGTGCATCATTAAAAGATTATATAAATGATAAAGGTTCATGGAAATTTTTAGAAGAATATAAAACTTTTCTTAATGAACACACTGCATGGTATAGACCTAGCAATCCTGAGAAGGTTTTACTTTGGCAACAACAGATTGAAGTAAAAATAAACAACAGAAAAACATCAAGAGGTCTTAAATCAAAGATACAAGGTGCTTCTTTTGAAAAGAATGCCACCACAGGAGTAGGGGGACCATGTACATATTTTTTTCATGAGGAGGCTGGTATTGCTAAAAATATGATGCAGACCTATGAGTACTTGCGTCCTGCTATGTCTTCTGGTATGATGACAACAGGTCAATTTATTGCTGCTGGTTCAGTGGGTGATTTAGAACAATGCAATCCATTAAAGGATATGATACTAAATCCTAATGCAAATGATATATATGCTGTAGAAACGAATCTAATGGATGCTGATGGCACTATTGGTATGGCAGGCTTATTTATTCCTGAACAATGGTCTATGCCTCCTTATATAGATAGATTTGGTAACTCAGAAATAGAAGAAGCAATAATAGCAATTAATAATGAAAGATCAAGATGGAAAAATGAATTAAGTGGAGAACAATACCAATTAAGAATTTCACAAAAACCACTTAACATTGCTGAAGCATTTGCTTATAGAAAAGAATCTGTATTTCCACAAGGTATATTAAGTAAGCAATTAAAAAAGATTGAAGAAAAAGAATATCCTTATGAGCTTATTGAACTTGACAGAGATCAAACAGGCATTGTTGCTAAACGTACAACAAAATTACCCATTAGTGATTTTCCAGTAAATAAAAAACAACAAGATAAAACAGGAAGTATAGTAGTATGGGAAAGACCAGTAGATAAACCAGGCTTTGGTGCATATTATGGTTCTATTGATCCTGTGTCAGAAGGTAAAACAACTACATCAGATTCATTATGTAGTATATATATTTATAAAAATGCTACTGAAGTAACAAGAGAGATAGGTGCTGGAGATGTTGAGCAATTTATAGAAAGAGATAAAATTGTTGCAGCATGGTGTGGTAGATTTGATGATATTAATAAAACACATGAAAGATTAGAATTATTAATTGAATGGTATAATGCTTGGACTATTGTTGAGAATAATATTTCATTATTTATTCAGCATATGATTGCTAGAAAAAAACAAAAGTATTTAGTACCTAAACAACAAATACTTTTCCTAAAAGATTTAGGATCTAACAGAACTGTATTTGCAGAATATGGATGGAAGAATACCGGAACATTATTTAAAAGTCATTTGATTTCTTATGCAATTGAGTTCTTAAGAGAAAGTATTCATGAAGAAACAGATGAACATGGAGCTGTTATGTCTCAAACATTAGGGGTAGAAAGAATACCTGACCCAATGCTTATAAAGGAAATGTTAGCTTATTATCCAGGATTGAACGTAGATAGATTAGTTACATTCGGAGCTTTAATAGCATTTGCTAAAATACAACAATCAAATAGAGGATACTCTAAAAGGCGTGAATCAGACAACAATTCCTTGGTAAACTCAGAAAAAATAAGTAAATTAAAGTATAGTAGTCCGTTTAAAAATATTGGGCGTAAAAAAAGTCTGGGGGGATCAAAAATAAGAAGATCAGGATTTAAAAATATTAAATAGATAAAACAACATGAGAGTATTAAACGCCATGCAAATGAAAAATGGGGCAAAAGCTGAAAGCGGGCCTACATTTTCTAGTTTAACCCAGCCAGTTCAATTTTTACCTTACAAAGAAAAAACTGATAGTTGGGCTGCTTGGAATTTAGATTGGTTAGAACTCCAAGGTATTGAATTCTTAAAGGTAAATTCAAGAAGATTACTTAAAAATTATAAACTTGCAAAAGGCGTAATTGATAAAACTGATTATATTGTTGAGCCAGATAATGAGTATAAAGATCTTATGGATACTCTTACAGCTGAAAATGATTCAGCTTTAGAATTAAAGTTTTATCCTATTGTACCTAATGTTATAAATGTTTTAACAGGTGAATTTTCTAAGAGGTATACAAAAGTACAATTTAGAGCAGTAGATGATGCATCTTATAATGAGATGTTAGAACAAAAAAAGATACAAGTTGAAGAAGCATTATTAGCAGATGCAGAAGCTAACTTAGTACGTAAGATGATTGAGATGGGTATGGACCCTGCTTCAGAAGAAGCTCAACAACAATTATCACCAGAAGGATTAAAATCATTACCAGAGATAGAAGATTTTTTTAGTAAGTCTTATAGAAGTATGGTTGAAGAGTGGGCATCCCACCAACTTGCAGTAGATGAAGAAAGATTTAAAATGCAAGAACTTGAAGAAAGAGGTTTCCGTGATATGCTTATTGCAGATAGAGAATTTTGGCATTTCCGTATGTTAGAAGATGACTATGATGTAGAGTTGTGGAATCCAGTATTAACTTTTTATCAAAAATCTCCAGATCAAAGATATATAGCAGACTCAAATTATGCTGGTAAAGTAGATCTAATGACTGTATCAGATGTAGTAGATAGATATGGTTATTTAATGGATGAGAAACAATTAAAATCCTTACAAAAAATATATCCAGCTAGATCAGCACAGTATCAAGTAAATGGTTATCAAAATGATGGTGCTTATTATGATGCTACAAGATCTCATGAGTGGAATACAAACATGCCAGGTTTAGCATACAGACAATTTACAAGTAACTATCATAATGATCCAGCCAATGGAGGTGATATTTTAAGTGAGATACTAGATGAAAATGAAGATATATCTATGTGGGGTGAAGGTAACCTTATGCGTATTGCTACAATATATTGGAAGACACAACGTAGAATAGGTCACTTAACTAAGATAGAATCAGACGGAGAAGTTACTCAAGAAATAGTTGATGAAACATTTAAGATTTCTAAAAAAGCAGTATATGATACGTCAATATTTAAACAAAAAACAAAAGAAAATTTATTAGAGGGAGAACATATAGAATGGATTTGGATAAATGAAGTTTGGGGTGGTGTTAAAATTGGTCCAAATTTACCTGCTATGTGGCAATCAACTATGGGAGATAATATTAATCCAATTTATATTGGTATAAATAGAACTAAACCTGGTAGATTACCTTTTCAATTTAAAGGGAATAATACACTTTATGGATGTAAACTTCCTGTAGAAGGTAGAGTATTCTCTGATAGAAATACTAGATCTACATCTTTAGTAGATTTAATGAAAGCTTATCAAGTTGGATACAATATGGTTAATAACCAGATTGCTGATATTTTAATAGATGAATTAGGAACAGTAATAATGTTTGATCAAAATGCATTACCACGTCATTCAATGGGAGAAGACTGGGGTAAAAACAATTATGCAAAAGCATTTGTAGCTATGAAAGATTTTCAAATGCTACCATTAGATACATCTATTACTAATACTGAGAATGCTACTAACTTTAACCATTATCAAACTCTAAATATGGAGCAAACTAATAGGTTAATGTCTAGAATTCAATTAGCTAATTATTTTAAACAACAATGTTTTGATGCAATTGGTATTAATCCACAACGTCTTGGTGGTGCTGTATCTGCACAAACAGCTACAGGAGTTGTTCAAGCTATGCAACAGTCATATGCACAAACAGAAATGTATTTTGTACAACATTCAGACCATTTAATGCCAAGGGTGCATCAAATGAGAACTGATTTAGCACAATTTTATTATAGTACTAATCCAAGTTTAAGATTACAATATATCTCTACAGAAGCTGAGACGGTTAATTTTGCTATTAATGGTACTGAACTATTACTTAGAGATTTTAATGTATTTGCAACTACTAAAACTAATCACAGAGCCATTCTTGAAAACCTTAAACAAATGGCTTTAACAAATAATACTACTGGTGCAAGTATATATGAACTTGGAAATATTGTTAAAGCAGACTCAATTGCTGAAGTAACTGATATACTTAAAGATTCTGAAACAAGAATACAAGCACAGAGAGAACAAGATATGCAACAACAACGTCAAATGCAAGAACAACAACTACAAGCTAAAGCACAAGAGGAGCAACAAAAACTTGAAGTTGAAATGGGTGAAAATGCTAAAGATAGACAAAATGATGTTACAATTGCAGAGATTAGATCAGCAGGATTTGGTTCTCAAGCTGATATAAATCAAAATCAAGTATCTGATTTTCAAGATGCTATGAAGGATATTAGGCAGACAACTCAATACCGTGAGCAAATGAATATGAAACGTCAAGAGAATAGTACAAAATCTATGATGGAAAATTCTAGACTTCAAGTTGAAAGAGAAAAGATTAATGCTCAAAAGGAAGTAGCAAATACAAAACTCCAAATAGCTAAAGAAAACAAAAATAAATATGATTCTAAAGAATCAGATAAAAAATAATTAGCGTTAGCTATATACTGCTAATTATTTTACTTTTTCCACAAATATTTTAAGTTTATAATATAAAGTTTACGTATATTATATATGTAAGGAATATTAATTATTAAAACCAACATAATTATGAGTACAACTCAAACAGAATCAGTGAAAAGTAACGTAGAACAAGTAGACGTTAATTTAGATGAAATATTCAATGCTGCTCCAAGTGGTGCTGATATAATTTCACCAGACTCAAATAAACCTAAAAATATTTTTAGTGGTTTAAATGAGAAAGCAGATATGTCATTTGCAGATCCAGATAATGATGGAGTAGATGATATAACTTCTAAAGCAGAAGAAAAATCTGAGAAGGAAGAAGAGATACCTCAACCTGAAGCAGAAGAAGAAAATGTGGATAGCATTTTAGATACATTAGATGGGTCATCAGAAGATGATGCAGAAGATGATTCTAATTTGAAACCTAAAAAAGGAAGAAAAGCAATTTCAGGTATATCTGATGTATTTTCTAAATTAATTAAAGAAGATAAAATTGTTCCTTTTGATGATGATAAAGATTTATCAGAATATAGTGCAAAGGATTGGGAAGAGTTAATTCAAGCTAATTTAGATGAAAAAGCTAATCAAGTAAGACGTGAAACACCTAAGCAGTTTTTTCAATCTTTACCAGAAGAATTACAAATAGCAGCTAAATATGTTGCTGATGGAGGTAAAGACCTTAAAGCATTATTTTCAACATTATCACATGTTGAAGAAAGTAAAAGTCTTGATGTTAAAAAAGCTAATGATCAAGAAAAAATTATATCCGAATACTTAGGAGCTACTGGTTACGGTACTCAAGAAGAGATTCAAGAAGAAATTGAAATATGGAAAGACTTAGGTAAGTTAGAACAACAAGCTAATAAGTTTAAACCTAAGTTAGATAAGATGCAAGAAAAAGTTGTTGCACAAAAACTTCAAGAGCAAGAGCTTAAGAAGAAGCAACAAGAAAATGCATCTAAAGCATATATGAAAAATGTATATGATACATTAAAAGATGGTAAACTAGGAGATGTCAAAGTAGATAGAAAAACTCAAGCTATGTTATATAATGGTTTAGTACAACCTAATTACCCATCCGTTAGTGGAACTAATACTAATCTATTAGGTCACTTACTAGAAAAGTATCAATTTGTTGAGCCAAATTATGGATTAATATCTGAAGCTCTATGGTTATTACAGGATCCTACAGGATACAAAGCAAAAATCATGGATAAAGGAGCTCAACAAAGTGTAGAGAAAACAGTTAGAAAACTGAAGACAGAACAAGCAAATGCTGGAGGAGCATCATTAGGTGTTAATAGAGCTGAAGCAGAAAAGAAAAGTTCTAGAAAAAAATTAGCCAGACCAACAAACATTTTTAAAAGAATGTAAAAGTATTTAAAAGAATTTAATTAGATAGATTAAATATAACAGAGTAAAACAATTATTAACAATTAAAAACAATCAAAATTATGGCAACTCCAGTTTTAAATAATGGGATTTTCCTACGTGATACAAGCTACAAAGCTAGTTCTCATGTTGATTCGTATCACCTTACCCAAATGCTTGGTAACCCTGAGCCTATGGATATGGGACCAATTGATCTTTGGGCAATGACCCAAAAGGTAGAAATGCCTTTATATCAAATGGCTTCTTTCGGTGGTAAGAATACTATCATGGTGGACAATGCTAGAGGTGAGTACAAGTGGCAAACTCCTATTGCACAAGATCTTCCTTATGTAGTGGCAGACATTGAACCAGCTAACGCTAACAAAGGTATTGATGGAACCTACTTCAAAATTAAGATCAACAAAAGAACATTTGGTCACGGTGATATTATTACTTATGACAAGTATAATGGTCTTGAATTATACATTACAGCGGATGATATTATTCCTGCAGGTGATGGTTTTGTTTATACAGTACAGTTAGTTAACAATAACAACAGTGCTATTTTAGACAATAAATATTTAGCAAAAGGTACAAAGTTCTTCAGAAAAGGTTCTGCAAGAGGTGAGTACGGAGAAAGATTCTCTGATATTGAAACTGGTTCTGGTTTCCGTGAATTCTACAACTTTGTAGGAGGAGCAGAAGCACATGTACACTATTCAATTTCTTCAAGAGCAGATTTAATGATCAAAGGCGGATTAAACGCTGATGGTACTGTACCTGTTACTGAAATTTGGAGAAACTTTAATACAGATCCAAACAATCCATCAGTACCTAGTATTGAAGGACTTGTTGCAAACATGGGTAAAGCTGGTGCTAGAGAAGCATTTGAAAATGGAACTCTTACAAGAACTTTCATTACAAATATGGAAGCAGCTCACTTATCTAAAATTGCTACGGATATTGAAACTTACCTAATGTGGGGTAAAGGTGGTAGAATTAAACAAGATGGACCAGATGATATTAGATTATCTGTAGGTTTATGGGCACAGTTAGACAACTCTTTCAAAAGAGTATATAACAAGTCTTCATTCACTCTTGATATGTTTAAGTCTGAACTTTACAACTTCTACCAAGGTAAAGTTGAATTTAAAGGGCCGGACCCACAAAGATCACTTGTTGTACAAACAGGTATTGGAGGTATGCAACTTATCAACAAAGCAATTGCTGATGAAGTATATGGTTCTGGTTTAGTACAAAATGCATCAGATATTGGAGCTGTTAAAGGTTCTGGTATGGATTTAGATTATGGTTTTGCTTACACAAGCTTTACTATTCCATTCTTAGCTAACGTTAAGTTTGTATTAAATCCTGCATTTGATAACTTAAACACAAATGATATTGAGAATCCATTAATTGATGGTCGTCCATTAAGTTCATTTAGTTTCATCATATTTGATGTAACAGATGAAGGAAATGACAACATCCATTTATTGAAGCTTTCTTGGGATAATCAACTTAAGTGGTTCTACCAAAATGGTACTATGGACTACATGGGAAGAACTCAAGGGTTTGCTTCTACTGGACAATTCAATGGATATAGAGTTTATATGACTCAGACCATGCCAGCTATTTGGGTTAAGGATCCAACTAAAGTTCTAAAAATTGTAATGAGAAACCCTATTACAGGAGGATCATTCTAGAACAAATAATTAAAGGGGAGGGGTTAAACTTCCTCCCTTTTTATTTTAATCTTTAAAACAAATAATCATGGGACTAGATATAAAATTAGCAAATAAAACATATGAGTTTTCAAACTCAAGTGTGTCTAAAATTATCTCTTCAAAATCAGTTGGAAAAGATATATTAGTCAGAGACTATGCAAATAATGCTGCAGCAGTTACAGCAGGCTTAGTTAAAGGTGATCTATATCATTCCACAGGAGATTTGAAGGTTGTAGTGTAATAAAAGTCAAAAACTTTGCAAGGGTAAAACCTTGCTTAAGAAATATTAGTAATAATAAAATGTGCATTAGTTTGCATTATTTGACTTGAGTAATAATTATTAATTTTTAAAAACCACAAAATGGAAGATTACACTATTGTTGAAAAGTATCAACACACAAAAAAAAATAGCTCAATAGCTATACGCCCTTACTTTAACCAAGATATAGAAAATATGGGGTTAGAATCATATGGACTATCTTTACATGATGGGGTATGGCATCAAGAAAGTTTAGCTTGTTTAGAAATGAATGGGGTAAAGAGATACTTAACAGGACTTAATGAATTTGCACCTGATGTAAAGATGTTACCTCCAGATAAGAAAAAGGCAAAAATTGCAGAAATCAGAAAAGTAGTTTCTGAATTAGAAGCTGATTTAGCAGCTAATGTAGTAGATCCAAAGGATAAAGATTTTTGGAATAAACTAACTGTTATGAAACCTGATAATTCTAAATTTTGGGATAAGATTGAATTAAGATGTGGGAATGATCCTGTATTTTTAGAACCAGATGTTGATCCATATGACAAAATAAAAATATATGCAATAAAGGCTGGTGGATTTTCTATTGTAGCTAAATCACTTGCAGTAGCAAAAAAGTTACAAACTCAACCAAAGTTTTATTTAGATACTGTACAAGAAACATTAAGTACTAGAACAGAATTTACTAAATTAAAAAATAAATCAATTTCACAATTGCAAAAGTTGTATGATACAAATACAACTAAGTTAATGTATGTTGCTAAAGTTGTAGATATAGATAGTGTACAATATACTAAAAATACACCTAATGATATCATGTATGAAAATATGGATGTTTATATTGTTGGTGATGGAGCAGAAAGTAATAAAAAACGTGCTGCACAAAACTTTTTAGATGTTTCTGCATTAGATATGGAAGAATTAAAGCTTAGAGCTTTAGTAAAAGATTCATTATACTATAGATTTCTATTAACTAAAGCAGGAGGATGGATTGAACCTATGGATAGCGGTGTTAGACTAGGTAAAAGACCTAATGAATGTTTGGAGTTTTTAAAAGATCCTGCAAATGAAGAAGTGCTATTATCTTTATTAGATAAAATTGAACCATATTGGAATGCATAATATATAAAAATGGAAAATAATACACTCTTAATAAAACTTAAGCAAAGGTTAAACAAACTTGATAGCAATGATTATGATAATATTGAGTGTTGGCAATTTATTGAGGCTTTTAATAAAGCACAAATAGAGTGGTGTAGACGTAATCTACATGGTGGTAATATGTATAAGGAAGGAGATGAGCTATCTAAAAAAAGAATAGATGATCTCCAACCTTTACTTATTGAATTATCATTAACTGGAACAAGTACAGATACATACTTTCAGACTGATAATTTTCCAGTTGATGAATATTTAGAATTTAAAAGAGTTGGTACACAAGCAAAAGATGACTGTTGTGAGCCTAGATCTATGACAGTTTATTTAGCTGAAGAAGCAAATGTTCCATTACTATTAAGGGATCCGTTAAAAAATCCAGATTTTGAATGGGGTGAAACATTTTGTACTATGTTAAATAATACTATTAGGATCTATAGGAATACTAAGTTTACTATTGTAAATCCTGTATTAACATATTATAGAAAACCAATATTGATACAAGTATTAAATTGTGTAAATCCATATACAGGTTTGGTAAGTACTACCAATGTAAATTGTGAATTTAAAGATGATTTAGTAGAAGTTATGCTTGATGATACAGCTGCATTAATTGCTGGTGATATAGAAAATATATATCAGCAACAAAGAGGCACTCAAGCAGCAGAAAGAAATAATTAATATATAATATAATGTTATTTATTTTGTTGTATATTATTATAGTGACAATGACGTCACGAACAGAGTAAACTGATTAAATCATTTATTTATAACTAGTGGGGGTAATGGTCCTCACACAAATTTTTTTTATTATGGCTTATTTTAATAATGCGTTTAACAAGACGTTTGTTGTAGCTTCAGTTGACGCAGCTGGAGGAACTGCATCAAGTGCTCTTACCGCAGGACAATTAGCTTTAGTTCAAGGATCTGACTGGAACTCTGTAGCCGTAGCCGGTGGTGGAGCTGTACCAGCAATAGCAGCAGGCTCATTAGCTTACGTTGTTGAAGGATCTTTTTATACTAAAGATACAATTGGTAACAATCCTGGACATGGTGGGTACAAAGAATCAGTAAAATCTAAAGGTATTAACCCTAGATATATTACTAGATTATGGGCTGCAAATTGCTTTGACGCAAGTCAAGCAACAGCAAGTCTTTCATTGGCTTCTGATTGTGCTCCATGTGGTAAAACACAATTTATGAGAATTGACGTGAAGGGTTCACCTGCACTAAGATTCTTAAACCACAATGCATATGCAATTGCTGATTCAGCAAATGTATGTTGTATTGATGGACAAGAATATATTGATCCTGCTGTTGTTTTAGCAACTATGGCTGATATGGCTCTTACAGATCCATTAATCAAACCATTTGTAGCTGAAGGTGATATTGACGGGCTTCTTGAAGGAGCTGGTTTAACATTATCTGCTGGAGTAGGTTATACTGTAGCACAGCATAAAACATCTGCTGTTGATTCATTAGGAACTGCTATTACAGCTTCAAGCCGTACAGGTTTTGTTGATGCAGAAGTTAGTGTATTAACTATAAGTGGTACTGGAGTAATACTTACTTTTGATATTGCTCAAGCAGGGGAAAAATACAAAGTAGGTGATGTTATAACTGTTATAGATGCTGCTGCAACTACGGATGCTACATTAACTGTTGCTGCTGCAGGTTTAACTGCTGGTGGTGTTGTTATAACTAAAACAACCGGTGCTGTAGTAACTAATGCAGTATATAGTATAGCACAAGCTAAAGGTAAAGGTGCAGGAGCTTATGTTCCTTCAACTGATCCTAATGGAGCTACTAAGGTAAGTGCTAGAGTTGAATTTGTAGGAGCTTATGTAGATACTACGTTTGGTAACTGTTCTTTTGATACAAGAGATCATTATAATGCTGAGCCTGTTGAAATCATTGTTTCTCAATTGGATGAAACTGGTAACCCATGTAATGACTGTGGTGTTGCAACGCAAAGTCCTGGTTCAATGCAACAAACTCAAGGTGAAGAAGTAATTAGAGAATTAATTATGTCTGAAAGATACCGTCAATCTCCTTATAACCAAGGAAATGCTGACAGTGCTAGAATCAGAGAAATTGAAATGTCTGATGAACTTTTAGCTGCAGTTGATAGAACGGCTACTTATAGAGCTTATTATATTCAACATTCTGTACCAAGATTTAATAATCCAACTGGTGTATTTGACAATGACCAGTATGTTTATAAAATCTACGCAAAATGTAGTGATGCTGCTGTTCAACTTCTAGTTGTAGATCTTATGGAAGCTCTAGAAGCATGGGCTGGTGACAATGGTAATAAAGTTGTATTTGAAGATACAAATATTTACTGGTAAGATATAGTTTAATATCTTAAATAATTAATTAGAGCAGGGGTATCAAACTCCTGCTCTTTTTATTTTATATATTCTTGTTTTTTTTGTATATTATCTATATAGTGTATTAAAGTAAATAGAAAAATGGCAAGCAGACATATATTAAGTTTAGAAATACCTACAGTATCTAACTGTGATTTATTGTGTATTAAGGATACAAGTCAATATTCCAAAGAGTTAGCTGTAGATTGTGAAGAGCTTTTAATTACATTACCGGGATATTCTGTTCCAGTTCTAATTAAAGTTGATAAAAATTTTGACATGTGTCTTACTGCATGTACTATGGCATTACAAACTGTAGATTGTGGAACAAAACAATCTAACATACCTGATGGAATATATATTATTAAATATAGTGTATCTCCTAACTCTAAAGTTTATGTAGAATATAATCACTTAAGAGTAACTAAATTACTTACTACATATTATGAAGTATTATGTGATTTAAATGTACAGGCATGTCAACCAGATTCAGATAAACAAGAATTACTATCAGAGATGTATTACATTAAGACAATGATTGATGCAGCAGTAGCTAATGTAGAATACTGTCAATCATCTGCTCAAGGTATGCAACTTTATAGTTATGCTAAACAAAGATTGAATAAGGTAAGCTGTCCTTCAGGGAATTGCGGATCAAGTTCAAAATATTTAATTTAAACCAACATAAAATGGCAAATTGTGCTCATTGTAATAGAGTATTTTCTTGTGGATGTCAAAAAGCTAGTATGGGGAATGGGGTTATTGTGTGTAAAAATTGTAAAGCTTTAGCTGAAGCAAATGTATCCACACCAAGAGATTTGAATCTAGAATTAGCTAAACAACAGATACAAGATTTAAGAAATAAGTAAGTAAAATATGGCATCATCAACAATAGTGGCTACATCTAACACTGCTCAACAAAAAGAAATAAAATTGTTAAAGCGGATTAAAGTTGAGCAAAATTTTGCAAAACAAGCTTATGCTAATTTTAAATCAATTAGGTTTGGAATTGCTTCATGTTGTTATACGGATTTTGCAGATGCTGTAATTGAGAAAGAATTATGTGATTGGCAAAATGGAGCAAGCAGTAATGTTGTAGTAGCTACAGAAACTCCAGGAGTATTTGTAGAACCTTTAGCAAAAATAAATGCTAAAGCAAGCATGAGTTGTCCTGCTACACCATCTAATGTTTGTACTATAATAGATTTAGAAGACATATTAGCAGATGATGGAACATATGCTGAGTGCTTTGAAGTTGCATCTAGTGTATGGACAGTAACTCATAACTTAGGAGGATATCCTTCAGTAACTGTAGTAGATAGTGGAAATACTGTAGTTATAGGGAATGTAGATTATAAAAGTTCACAACAATTAGTTATAACGTTTAATGCAGCATTTTCAGGTTGTGTTTATTTAAATTAAAAAAATATAAAATAAAATAAAATGGCAATACAATTTTTAACAGGTTTAAATGTTACAGGGAATGTAAATTTAAATGAGAACCAATTACAAAACTTTATAGTTCAACCATTGGGTTCTGATCCTGCTGGTATTTCTGGTAGAGTTTATTATAATTCAGCTAGTAATGCTTTAAAATTGTATAATGGTTCATCATGGGTTACAATAGCAACAAGTGATAATGATACATTATATGACCTTACAGGTGTTGGTTCTACAAATGGAACAGCAGGTGTAAGATTAACTGAAACAGGGACAAGTAATCACGATGATGTATTAGTAGTTGGTGCAGGTACAGTAGGAGTAACAAGGAGTGGAAATACACTTACAGTTACAGGAACTGATTCAGCAGCTGGTACTGTTACTTCAGTAGCAGCTACACATGCTGGTAATGCATTTACTGCAGCTATTGGAAATGTAGCTTCAGTTAACCCATCTGTTGATATAACAATGAATGGTGCAGTTACACAATATATAAATGGTCAAGGAGATTTAGTTGGTTTTCCAGCAATACCGCAAGGTGATATTACAGCTGTTTTAGTTACAGCTCCAATTACTGGTGGTGGATCATCTGGCGATGTAACTATAGGTCACGCCACTCAAACTGATACAGGAACTACAGATACTGCTACTTTAGCGTTTGGGGGAACATTTGATGCGTATACAGACGTAACAACCAATGCAACAGGACACGTTACAGGCCATAAGGAAACAACATTTACATTGCCATCTAATCCAAATGTAAATACTACATATGCTTTAGATAAAGCAGCAGGTTCAACTGATTTAATATTATCAGCTAATGGTACAACTCAAGATACAATATCATTTAGTGGAACAGGAAGTCAAGTAACAGTAACAGGTACAGCGGAAGATGCATATGTATTTGGTTTACCGAATGATATAGCAGTTACAACTAGTTTAGTGGTTAATTCAGGAGGAGCAGCAACTAGATCTTCTTTTGGATATCAAGTAACAATTCCAGGAACACCTTTAGCATCAACAGATGCAGCTTCAAAAGGATATGTTGATGGTTTAGTTTCAGGTGGTCTAACGTTTAAAGGAACATTTAATGCTTCCACTGGTGCTATTGTATCAGGAAGTAATTCAGGATCTAATTTATATAACTGTCCAGGTGGTGCAGGAACTAGAGTTGCTGTAGCTATTGGAGATTACTATGTAGTTGCAACTGCTGGATCTTTTTATTGTTCTGGTCCTGTGTTAGATATAGGTGATTCAATTATAGCTACAGTAGTTAGAGCAGCTAATGCTTCACTTGTTGCTGATTGGTCAGTTGTACAGTCTGATGAAGGTGTCACTGATTTTACTAATAAAAATGGTGGTACTTATGTAGCTTATGAAACTACATTTAGTGCACAAGCAGGAAGTATAAATATAGGAGATGTAGATTTAACAGCTGTTGATGGGATATCCGGATCAGCAACTAAATTTTTAACTAAAGATAATAAATGGGCTGTACCTTTTTATACTAATAATTCAGATGCTAAGTATGAATTAAAAGCTCAAGCAAAATCTGGAATAAATGTTCCAATATTTTTAGATGGAACAGATGGTGGTGCAGATAGTACTGTTAAATTAGCAGAAGGAACAGGTATTACATTAGCATCAAACGGTACAGACACAATAACAATTACTAGTGTAGAACAAGGAGTTACAGGAGATAATGTAGCTTTAACAGGTGGTGTTACTGCAAGTGGAGTAACTACATTTAAATATGATGTTACTACATCATTTTCTGGAGCAAATGCCATAGATGTAAAATGTGAAGTTATAACTAACGCAGGTGAAACTGTATATGCAGGTATTTCAAGATCTTCTGCTGATTTAATTGTTCAATTTAATGGAACAATTGGTGATAGTACACATAAAGTGTTACTTACATATGTTGGGTAGTTAATGGATATTTGTATATTAGCAGTTTCTAACATATAGTAACTTAATTTATTAAAAATGGCAATACAGTTTTATAATGGTCTTAATGTAACAGGTAGTGCAACTATTGCTGGAAATATAACAATAACTAAAAACCAACCTGAACTAACAATAAACGACACTGTTGCAAGTGACTTACAACTTGTAATAAAGCAATCTGGTTCAACTTCTGTTTTTAAATCAAGAGGTGGTACTAATAGTACGGGTCAATATAATTTTCAAATAACAAACGGATCAACAACTACCAACGCTTTATTTATAAATCAGCAAGCACTCTCAACTTTTGCAGGAAATGTTAGTTTAATAAGTGCAGGTACCCCAATATTAACAATACAAGATACGACTAATAATGTTAAATTATTGCTTTATGCACAAGATGGAAACGCACACGTTGGAACTTATTCAAATCATGATTTAGTTTTTGACACAAATAGTATTAAAGCGTTAACAATTGACACATCACAAAACGCAACTTTTACAGGTTTAGTATCTGGTATTACCCCTACTGCTGCTGCTAACTTTGTCACCAAAGCATATGCTGATGCTCTTACGCCAGGTGACGGAGTTTTCTTACCACTAACAGCTGGAAATACAAAACCACTAACAGGTGATTTGTATGTTAATTCAAGTTTATATATAAGAGGGGGTAACGAAAGAATATACATGAGTGGCGGTGGAGCTACAGACTGGAGAGGTATAGAAGCCAGCTCAACAGGGCTATGGTCATGGGGAGAAACTGGTATAGGTAATTACTTTTCTAAAAGCGTTGGTATTGGCACAGGTCCTGCACTTGGTAGAGAGTTATTAGTAAAAGGAGAAATTGCAGCTTTAGATAATACTGGCACTAATGATAATCAAATATTAATGGCAGTTAATGATACTGTAGGTAATCTTGCAGTTACTTATGGAAGTACTGGCTCTTATGTTCCTTTTCAACTTGAAACAAGCGGACAACCAAGATTTGGAGTTTCTACAGCTGGTGCTATTAGATTTAACACTTATGGTGCAGGTACTTTACGTTCTGATGCTTCTGGTAATATAACTTCTGTTACTTCAGGTGTTGGTACAGGTACAGTAACTGCTGTAGGATCTGGAGCAGGTTTAACAGGTGGTACAATAACAAGTACGGGAAGTTTATCTCACGCAGATACATCAAGTCAAGGTTCCGTGAATGGATCAAATGGAGTAGTAATACAAGATGTAACATTAGATGGGTTTGGTCATGTTACAGGTTTAGATACTGTAAACATAGAAACCTTTTTGGAAAGAGGCTATGTTCAAAAAGATTCAATTGATAATACAGCAATTGGATGGTATACTATAGCAACAAATGGTGGAGACAGAGCAATTGGTAGATTTGGGTTATGGGATACAGCAAGTTCAAGACATCAATCTGTTATTTTTTATGCAGGTCATATGTTTGGAACAGATGGTTCAAACACAATTACAGTTTTAGCCAACAATAGATTTGGTACATCAGTTCTTAGATACCTAAGAATTAAAGATGATACTACATATCAGGGGGCTGCACTTCAAGTATATATTGATGATGCTACAAACAATCTTAATATTGCAATACTTGGAGATGACTTCCAATCTAATGGTTGGGTAAGAGAAGATTTTACTCCAGACGCTGATCCTCCCGGAGGTATATCAGCAGCAGCATGGGCAAGTTTTACAACAGCAGGACAAGTAGATTTAGATCAAGTAGATCAAGGTGGTATTGTAACTACTGGACCTGTGTACTCAGGAGGTGATACTACTCAATATAGAAACTTAACAACTAATGATGGTTCAGGAGAAACTCCTGCAATAATTTCTAATGGAAGTACTCCTACTTTAAACAGTGGAATTACAGGTCTTGAAGTTAGAACTTTAATAGGTGCAGGAACATCTAGTAGTTCAGGAGTTACAAGTGTTAGTGATGACGGAGGAAGTACAATAAACGTAAGTGGTTCATCAACTGCTCGTGTAGTATCAGCTATAACTGGTACGGTAAGTTCATCTTCTGCTAATTTAGCAACGGGAGCGCAAATACAAACAGCTATTGATACAGCTACAACAGGAGCTGTAAAATTTGTAAGTGAATGGGATGCTTCAGGTATTAGTGGTGGTGGATCTCCAGATTTACAAGCTGTAGCAACACATATACCAGGTAATTATTATATAGTAAGTGTTGCTGGTAGTTCTGCACCAAATGGTAATGGTACAACACCTAATGTTTGGGCAGTTGGAGATTGGTGTATAAGGGCAGATTTAGCTACAGACACATGGCAAAAAATTGACAATACACAAGTAGGTAATGTGCAAGGTCAACGTTTGACAACAAGAGGTGTTGCAGTTTGGACAGGCCTTAATAATATATCATCAACGAGTGTATTTATTACTTCAGGTGCAGACTTAGAGGCTGGAACAACATCAGCTACTCAAAATAGAGCTATTAGATCTTTGGCTGGAGATAGCTATCAAGCAAGTTTAGAAGCTTATGGAGATTCACAAGGAACTGGTGTAGTTTACGTAGGGCAATCTACAACTTATGGGGGTGGTATAGTTTACAATGGTGACGGTAGTCCTGCTTTTGGAAATAGTACAACAGATACAATTTCTTTTTACCGTAGAGAAGCAGGAACTAATAGTGAAGTATTTAGATATGGATATGGCAGTGCTACTGTAACTTTTCAAGGAGATATTTTACCCGCAGCGGATGCTGCTTCAACACTTGGTGGATCAACCAAAAGATGGAATTTTGGATATTTTAATAATACTATTACTATAACAGATGGTAATATAAATGCTGGAAGTGCTTTTAGTTTTAATCAAGGTGCAGCTTTTCTAGGAGATATAGTAGCTCCAGGAGTATATGTAGGAGCAGCAAATACAAGTTATGATTTTTACAACAATGGTACAAGTTATTTAAATGGAAATACTACAATAGATGCTAATTTAACTGTATCAAGTGTAGGCACTACATCTTCAGTAGCTACTATGATTATGTATGGTAAAAGAACAAATGGTACAAATGGTGCATTTGGAGAAATAATATTTAGTAATAATGGTGATAGTGTAGCAACAGTAGCAGGCTTTAGGGATGGGGCAGATGATAAAGGTTCTTTAGTTTTTCAAACACAAAATGGTTCAGCTGGATTTGGTACAAGATTAACTATAGCAGCTGATGGCCCTGCAACTTTTACAAACAATATAACAACTCCTGAAAGCAATCTTGAAGCTGTAGCTACTGTAAAAAGTTTTGGTGTATATACATCTTCAGTTAGATTAATAGATACACCTAATGGAGGTTTACAAAAATGTAGAGTAATTACAGATGATTATGGTGAATGGATTTTAGTAGGTAGATTTGCTGCTAGTGCAATGAATACTATAGCACTAAATGGTACATGGGGTTCTGTAAGTGGATTATCTTTGGGTACAGCACAAAATGAAACAACTTCATTTTCAGCTGATTTTGGTGATAGTTTTCCTACAGAAGTTAGAATAATGGGTGCTACTGATTTTTCTAGATGGAGAGATACTAGAACAATTGATTTTATTTATGGTGTTCCACAAGGTAGAAAATGGAAATTCTTTTTTAGTGGTGGAGCAACAAATGGTATGACATCTGTTGGCCCTAACCATAGTGGTAATAATAAATTTGGTTGGAATATAAATGGTAGTTATGATGGTTTTGGAAGATGGATAAATCCTCTTCAAACGTCTGTGGGTATGTCAGATGCTAATGTTACAAATCCATCTGCAGCTTATACAACAGCAACTGCAAGTGCCTTTGCTTGGGATACTGCAGATGATGCAAAAATAACTGTTACTGCTACAAGAACTTTTAGTGGGCAAGATAGTTTTGAAACTGCTGGGTTTGGTAATGATGATAACATATATGGATTCTTTGATGAGTATCCAAGTGAAACTAATAACATGCAAGGTGGAGTTGATTTTAGCTCTGCAGCCTGGGTTTTAATAAAAATACCAAATGTAAGTTCTGGAGGTGGAGGTGGTGATGGTACATCAACAGCTGCAATATTAAGTGACGGTTCATTACCTTCGTTAAATACAGGTATTTCAGCCGCAGAAGTAAGAAGTCTAATTGGAGCTGGTACTTCAAGTAGTTCAGGTGTAACATCAGTTGCAACTGGTAACGGAATATCAGGTGGTACAATAACTTCAACTGGTACTTTAACTGTAGGAGCAGGTGATGGATTATCACAATCATCTACAGGATTATTAGTAGACAGTACAGTTGTTAGAACTTCAGGTACGCAATCTATAGCAGGAGCAAAAACATTTACAACAACGCCAATATCTGTAACAAGATCAACAGCAGATAGCTCTACTTATTTAGCTACTACAGCATTTGTAAAAAATCAAGGTTATACTACAAATACAGGTACATTGACAGGTTCTGGTGTTGCTACAAGAGTTGCTTTTTGGAGTGGAACTACTTCTTTAAGTGCAGATGCTGCTCTATACTGGGATGATAGTAATAATAGATTAGGTATTGGAACTGCCAGTCCTTCAACACTTCTTACATTAGAAGGTGGTCATAGTACATCACGATTTAATTTATTTTATAATGATGCTCTTGATGACCGTAAAGCTTTTATAGACATGTGGTGTTCTGAGCCTGGTGTAACATATAATGGCTCTGGTATTGGTGCAAATATAGCGGGTTCTCCTTATTACGGAAGAAAAGTTGCAGCACAAGGACAAACATATATTAGGTTTATTGCTGGAGCATTTGAGATATATACTGGACCAGCTTCTTCTGGAACAGCAAGTACCGGTATAAAAAGATTAACTATTAGTACAGCTGGAGATATAGACCTTTCAGGAAATATGACTACAGGTGGGAATCTTACAACAGCCGGGTATGTACAAATTGGAGGCAATACTCAAGGTTATTTAGCAAAAGGAAATACTGTTCAAAATCTTTATTATCAAGCTGGTGGCTCAAGTTCAGATGCTGGGTTTTCTGCATTTGCAGGAAATGGTAATCACGTTTGGCAAATATATGGAGCTGGTACTGACTATGGTTTTTTAAATGCTAATTGGGCTTCTTGGGATTTAAGAAAAACAAAAGGTGGTAGTCTGTTTATGAATAATAGTACGACTTATTCTATAGATACTAATTCTAATAGTAAATTTGCAGGTAATTTAAACCTGGGTGGTTCTATGACAATAGGAGAGGGAAATACAGGTTCATTAACTATACAAGATGCTGGAACCAACTATTTAACTATTTATAAATCATCTGGATATGCTTTTATTCAAGGAGGAGCTTCAGGGAACACCATATACTTTGGAGCTCCTGCATCATATGTACAAAACGTAAATGTAGAGGGAACTCTTAGAGGTAATATAATTAATTCATTAGGTACTTTAGGTTGTTCTAGTAATTTACTTTTAAACGGTTATATAGCAACAAATACTTCAAGTACTCCCAATTCAGGAGTAGGACCAATTCAAAACTTTAGTCCATCAGGTGGTAATATGTCAGATACTACATCTGATTTAGGTACGATGGCAAATGGTAATGTAGTAAGAACAGCTCAAGAGGCAACATTTGAATTTACTAGAGCTGAAATGAATGCCCTACCTACAGCAAATGGTAGTGGAATTACACTTTTAAAATCACCAGGAACAAATAAATATGTTATAGTAGAAAAAGCTACTTTTTTAGTAAACTATAGTTACAACACAAATCAAACATCAATAAATCAACGGTATGAAATTGATCAGGATTCAAATGACGCTAATGATGCGGATCTTGTAGCTTATATAACTGGAGAAACATTAAACAGTATAACTTATGCAAATGGTGCTGCTAGTGCTTATAGTTCTGGAATGTATGAAAATGACACTGGCCGATCTACTTTAAATAGAACTTACAGACCTGATAAGGAAACTACACTCAGAAGAGTTTCTTCCAGCTTGAATATATCCACAGCCGTTACATCAATAAGAATAAAACTTAGATACAGAGTTTGGGATACTGCAACTTTTTAAATAAATAAAAATAACAATAACAATTAATATTATTTTATTATATTTGTATAATATATATATATAATTTTAAAATTAAAACCATGGCAAAAAAAACAAAAAAGATTTCTAAAAAAGAATTAGAAACTCTTACAGAATTACAACAAGAAGTAAACAACATACTTGGTCAATTGGGTAATGCGGAAGTAGTTAAGTCTCAACTCTTATCTAAACATTTAGAAATCCAAGAAAGATGGAATGAAAATGCAAAAGCATTGGAGGAAGTTTATGGTAGAGTTAATGTTGATTTAGCATCAGGAGAAATAAAAGAATTAGAAGTGCAAGAAGGATAAACTTTCTTACTTATATAAATATTTTCAAAAATTTTTAAGACTTCACTTTCTTGTTTGGTTTTAAAAATTTTTGTATATTATAATTGTACAGTCTTTAACCAATCAGTGCATTATAATTAAATAAAATATTTATGATCCCAACGAATTCAAGTATAACTACAAATGGATGTAATAACATATCATCTAATTGTGTAATATGGCAAGGGCCGGACATTGCATGTATAGAGCTTTGTACTGGTGATACAATCAGTGAAGTTACTAAAAAGATTGGTGATAAAGTTTGTAAAATAATAACAGACGGAGTATCAGCTAACCCAAGTCTTACAGGGTTAGATTTATCATGTTTAAACATTCAAGGTACAACTCCTACAACTTTAGTTCCTGTATTACAGGCTATGGTTACTCAAATTTGTGCTAATAGCATTTCATCACTTGGTCCTAGTACTCCACTACCAATGATGACATTACCTGCATGTTTGAAATATAATGATGCAAGTGGTAATCCAGTAACTGAGTTACGTTTAGATGCTTTTGCTTTACTTATAGCAAATCAGGTATGTACAAATTTAGCAAGTATAACAACAATCAATACAACATTAACTAGTTTAGATACTAGAATAGATGTATTAGAAGCATGTGTATTACCTTGTAGTGGAGCTATAACAGAAGTTCAAATTGTACCAACTTGTGTAACAAGTACGATAGGTCAACTAACAAATGTATCAGTAGTAGTTACAGCACTTGAAAGTGCATTTTGTGCATTGCAAACAGCTGTGGGAACACCATCAGCTATTTCATCTGCAATTGCTCAAACAGTAATTACAGGTTCATATTTAACTTTAACAAATTCTGCAGTATCTTATGGATCAATTGCAGGATATAATAATTCCCCATCTAATTTAGCTCAATCAGTTCAAAATGCATGGGTGGTAATTGATGATTTATATACTGCAGTTGCGGCTATACAAACAAATTGTTGCCCTGGTGCATGTGATGCTATAGTATATAATTATACAACATCTAAATCATTAGCAGCTAACGGAACAATAAATGGTATTTTGTTTAATTTTACAGGTTCAAGTATACCTGCTACATATAGTGACTCATCTGGTTTTAGTAATATAACAATAACAGATTCACTTGGAAGTAGTTTAACAACAACAGTTAGTATATCATCTCTACAAAATAATGCAGGCGGATATTTATTTAGTACAGGATCATTAAATACTTCTGGGAATATAAATATAGCTGTCTCATATAGTTTTACTGATGGTGTAAATACTTGTCAAAATGATCAAAGTAGTGTTGTAGGTGGTATAGTACCATGTCCAGCAGTTGTTGTAAGTGCAATAACAAGTACTCAAGCAACAGTAACATTAACAAATACATTAGGAACAACAGCAACTTATATAGTAGATATTTTAGATGGTGCAGTTGTTGTAGCAACAACTACTTTAACTAATCCAACTCCTACACCAAGTCATACATTTACAGGCTTAACACCTGGAACATCATATGATGTAAGAATAACAAATACATTTGGAGGTGTAGTAGAAGTGTGTACTGCTAAAACAAACTTTAAAACAACATCTGCAGCAGCTGCCTGTGATGATGGAATGGACGTAGCATTTATTATGGATTATTCAGGTAGTATGGGTACTTCAATTAATGCTCTTAAAACTGGTTTTGCAAGTTTAATTACTACTATACAAAATCAAGTTTCAGCTGGAAATGAATATAGAATATCTATTACAACAGCTGATGAAGATAATTTTGGTGTTACACCTAATTATAATGCTTGTACAGAATATACAAGTTTACCAGCAGCACAAAGATTAAATTATCCAGGAAATAGTGGTCATCAATTATTTATTTCTGCATGGGAAATGTTTCAAACTAACAATGCAACAACTGCAACAACACAATTAAATTTATTAAATAGCCCAGGTGGAGTAGGAACATGTGTACAAATTGGGTATGGTGGATCTACCGGACCAGAATGTACAGATCAAGCTATTAATAGAGTATTGAATAACAATTTTACTGGAATATGGAGAGTGGGTGTTGCTAGATTTATAATTGTAGGAACAGATGTATTACCAGGTGGTGATGATGGAAAGTTTGATGCAAATGATTGGACATTTATTCAAACATTAGCAACTCAAGCTTTAACTCAAGGAGTTAAGATATTTATATTAGGCCCAGGTGTTGATGCAGGTTATACTCCTCCAGGTGGATCATTAGTTTATCCATGGAGATATTTAGCAACAACAACTGGTGGAAATTATAATAATACCTTTGATGCAGCTAATATACAGGCGGAAATAACATCTGCTTGTTAATAAATTAAAAATTAAAAGAATGGCATGTAATTGTACAAAATGTAGTGAAAAATGTAGTTGTGCTGATACAGCATTAACCAATCCATGTACATACACTGATTGTAGTGTAGGTAGTGAGAGATGTGATGATATACAAAGCGCAGCATGTGTGAGTTATACAGGAACATCTTTTCAAATTGGTGCAGCTGGTAGTCAAATAGTTATAACTTCTGGTGAACGTTTAGATTCAATTATACAAAAGTATGCTATGATACTATCTAATGGATTAGGTGCATGTACTTCTAATGATTTACAACATGATCCATATAATGTATATGCAACTACTATAACAAGTTCAACTGCTGAAATATTATGGAATAGTATATGGAGTTCAAGTACTGGTATTAATATTTATTTTGATACACAGATATCTCCATCAGGATGGACATTAGCTAATAGTACTCCAATAGTAACAACTGTATTTAATTATAAGATAACTAATTTAACAGCATCAACTGCGTATAAAGTTAAGGTAGTTGATAATGGTAATAGTGCTGCTTGTAAACCAATAGAAATATTATTTTCTACATTAGCGGCTAGTTAAAAGAAACAACAGGTGGTGGTTTGTTGGTTTTTCTACTACAAACGTTGGGAGAGACTGGGGCAACTCAGTCTCTTTTTTTTATTAAACACACTGGTTTTTAATTATTTATACTTATTTTTACGAGAACCACAAAAAGATTTCTTATGTCAAATACCTTAAAACAAAGAATTATTGAATCTCTTAAATGGAAAAAACATCCAAGCATATCTGCATCAAGAGTGGGTATTTCTGAAGAAGAGTATATCAAATTAAAAAAACAAATATTAAAAGAAAGAAAGAAAGAAAAAAAAATAAGTGGGTTTTTTAAAAAAGCAGCAGATAATTCTCAATTAGTTGAGTCAATTGATTTAGAAAAAGGTCAAGGAAAGATATCTGGTACGTTTGACCATGAACCTAAAAGCCCTGAAGAAATTATTTCATTATTAAAGATAGATACTAAAAAATGGAAACTATCACAATATTGGAATAAACAAATGGGTGATCATTGGAGAGTATCTGCATTAATTTCACAGATTAAAAACTTTGATGAAAAACATTTTGAAGATTTATTGAGTAACTGGAAACCTAAAACATATAAGTTACCAAAAACTAAATTATCTAATAAAGGAGAAAAGGTTTGCGGAGTCATGTCTTTACAAGATATACATTTTGGAAAGCAAGGTAATCAAACAATAGATAATGATTTTGAAGAAACAATTATAAACTTACTTGAGCGTGCAACTCCATCACATAGCATTCAAAAAATGTTTTTTGTAATAGGAGGTGATTTAATCAACATGGATACCTTTGATGGTACAACAACATCAGGAACACCATTAGACAACTGCATGACGGCTACTGAGGCTTACGTACAGGCATTTAATGCAATGCACTGGGCTATTGGGTATATAAAGAGGTTTTGCGTTGAATTAGTAATAGTATATGTTCCTGGTAATCATGACAGGTTATCTTCATTTCATTTAGTACATGCATTATCTCAATCAATAGAGAGTAAAGAAATAAGTTGGGATATAAAATATGAAGAACGTAAGGTACACGTATGGCATAATAATTTTAATGCATTTGAACATGGAGATAAAAAAAGTAAAAATAATCCATTAATTTATGCTAGTGAATATCCAAAACAATGGGGTAACACAGTAAACAGAACATTATTTAAAGGTCATATACATACAGATAGAAAAGTAGAATATATGACATCTAATGAGACAGCAGGTTTTATAGAAAAAACATTACCTAGTTTAGGTAAAACTGATTATTATCACTATTCTAACAAATTTGTAGGTAATAGAAGAACAGGAAAATTAGAACTTCAGCATCCTACTTTGGGTAATATAGCTGAATTTGCACATCAAGTATTATAAAGACACCTGTTAAATTTCATTTAATGGGGTTTTTTTTGTAAATTATAAATGTAGACATATGATTAATAATTTTAAAAAGCCTAATCTTAATGCTCCTAGGTATAGGCAAAAAAGATTAGGGTTATTAAATGAGAAAACAATAAAAGAATTTAAGGATAAAAAACCTATGTATTCTGATATTGATAATGCAAAGTTAAAAAAGATAATAAAATTATATAATACAAAAATTTGGAATACAGTTATACAAAATAGAAATGGTGTAGAATTACCTGACTCACTTGGATTTTTATTTATAGGAACATGTAAACCTTCAAGGACAGTTAATACAGATTATGCATTATCAAAAGAATATGGTAAAGTGTTACAAAATAAAAATTGGGAAACAGATGGTAATTTAGGAAAGATATTTTATACAAACTACTCTACAAAATATAGATTTAAAAATAGAGAATTGTGGCGTTTTGTAGCATGTAGAGATTTTAAAAGATCAGTAGCTAAACAATATCCTACCAATTGGACAAAGTATGTAGTAATGAAAAATAAATATAGAGTTGCTCATTTATATGATGAAAACTTTGAAGAGACCAACAAAGCTTTAAAATATTATAATGAATTTGAAAAATAAAAAAAATGACAATAGCAGAAACAATATCTAGGATAAGAGGTCAAGTTAAAGCTGAGGTTCAAGATGCTTTTGTTACAGATAGATATATATATAGTTTAATAGAAAAGTATGCTCAATTTTTAATGAGAAGACAAGACTATGCAAATAAACTTATGAAATTTAATTCAGTATGGAAAACATTACCTTATGTAGAATTAATTGAAGTAGATAAAGTAGAAGCACATTGTTCAGGTATTCAGAGTGGTTGTACAATTAAACGTACAAAAACTAAACTCCCTTCCATGTTTGAAGGTTATTGGGGACCATTAATTCGTACAGTAAGTTCTATTGATAGTTCACAAGAAATGCAAGCAACTCAACCTGGTACATATACATCTATGACTAAAACAACTACTTTTAAATATAATAATACATTATATTTTTGGTGGTTGGATGGATATATTTATTGTCCAAACATAGCATGGGATGCAATTAAAGTAGAAGGTGTATTTGATTCAGATATTACAGCATGGGATTGTGATACAGAAAACAATTGTACACCCAGATATGAACAACAAATATTTATACCTGAAGCTTTATTTGCAGAAATAGAGAGTCAAGTTATTCAAACTATGATGGGTACTATGCAGATTCCATCAGAAGATTCTGATAATAAACGTAATATAAATAGACAATAATGGGAGTTTCACAAAAATATAGAACGTTTAGTCAATTGATGGATGATGTATCAATTGATTTTTCTACATATGCTCTTGAGGGTATGATAGAACCACAACAACTTATTAAAGTTGCTCAAAGAGTTAATTATGATTTAGGTTTAAAAATACATAGGACTAAACAAGTTATTATAGATATTGAGCATGGACGTGGTCAATTACCTACAGATTTTAAATATGTAAATTATGCATTTAGATGTGGTAGTTATACAATAAATAATACTATGCCATCAGGTACACATGTAGAAACATTTAATGATGTTCCTTATGTACCAGCTCCTGGAGAAAAATCTCCATGTAGTAAAGATGATACATGTAAAGATGTATGTGTTATTAAAACATGTGATGACAAAAACAGTTATCAATTGGTACAAAGAATAGGACCCAATCAATTTAGATCTTTTGAAAACTGGACACAATTACGTATAAGAGATGTAAATGATGCAGTATGTTATTGTCCAAGTTTAGGAGCTCAAGCATTAGATATTGCAGAAGTAAAAGATGGTTATTTAATAACAACATTTAAAACAGGTAAAGTATATTTAAGTTTTCAAGGAGCTATGGAAGATACCTTTGGGGATCTATTAGTTTTAGATCATCCATACTGTAATGAGTATTATGAATATGCAGTAAAACAAAGGATATTAGAAAATATGGTTTGGCAAGGTGAAAATGTTTCTCAACAATTAAATTTAATTGAAACTAGATTAAGGGGTGCAAGAAACAATGCACTTACTTTTGTAAATACACCAGACTTTGCTGAAATGAGAAAAGTGTGGACTATGAACAGAAGAGCTCAATATCATAATTATTATAATATGTTTTTAAGTTATGCACCAGTTCAACCAAGAGTTGTTTCAGCTCCTAACTTAACAGGGAATACAACTTCTTCATCTACATCCACAACTTGTTAAATACGTAATCTATTATGGCTAAAAAGAGAAACTCTTCTTCTAATAGTAACCGTAAGGGATCCAGGAGAAGTCCTAGATCCCAAAGCAGTTCATCTATACAAACAAATTCCTTTAGTAAAGGAATGAATAAGGATATTACTCCATCTTTGGAAAGTAACCAATCATGGTGGCATGCACGAAATTTAGTAAACAATTCTTTAGATGGAGACTTAGGTGTTGTAGGTAATGAGCCATCAAATTTACAATGTGGTGTAATACCATATACAGTTATTGGAGCTATACATAGATATGGTGATGAATGGATAATATATTCTACAGATGATATTAATTCAGAAATAGGAACATTTGATGATAGCCAATGTAAATATACTACATTAGTTAATGACACTTGTTTAAGTTTTAATAGAAAGTATTTAATTACCGGTGCAGCAAAAGAAAACTTTGATTGTACTTGGGAAGTATATTGGGATGATGGTAACAATCCATCAAGAGCATTAAATATAGATAAAATACCATATAAACAAATACAGATATCGGGGCCAGATATTGATGGTGACCCATGTGTTGTATATGAAGATCAACAACCTAAACGATTAGATTGTGAACAAATTAGATTAGCACCATTAGTTGATACACCATGTGTTGCATTAAGTAAAGCAACTGATGGTGGTATGTTAGCTAATGGAGCATATCAAGCATTTATTGCATATACTGAAAATGAAATTAAAGTAACTGACTATATAGGTATATCTAATATTCAAACATTATGGAATATTGATGGTACAGCCGGTTCACTTGATATATCTATTTCAAATTTAGATAAAGATTATGAATTTTATGAATTAGTAATACTTAGAAGAAACCAGGGACAAACATCTGCAAAAAGATTAGGGATTTATAACACACAACAAAAGAATATTAATATTGATTATATAGATGAATCATTAATAGCTATAGATTTAGTACAAATACCTTTACGTAGTCCTGCATATGAAAAATCTGAATCAATGTTTGTTGTGAATGATTGGTTAATAAGACAAGGACCAACCGAACAATTTGATTTTAACTATCAACCAGATGCTAATAACATTCAAGTAAATTGGTGTATTAATAGTGTTCAAGATGATTATTATTCTAAAGGGGGTAATAAAATGAATTTCTTGAGAGATGAACAATATGCATTTTTTATAAGATGGATATATAACACTGGAGAAAGATCATCCTCATATCATATACCAGGTAGAGCTCCACAAAATTATACATTACCGAATGGTTCAATAGAATTAGAAAATGCAGATATATTTGGTTCAAATGTATTAGATTCTTCTGGAGACCCTTTATTTAAAGTTTATAATACTGCATCAATAACTTCAGTAGCTTCTGAACCACTTGGGGATGGTACTAATATAATAGCAAAAGGGAAGATGGGATATTGGGAATCTACTGAAAGATATCCATCAAATAGACCAGATATATGGGGAGACTTATGTGGTGTTCCAATAAGGCATCATAAGATGCCGGATGAATCTATTGGTTCACCATTAAATATAAGTAATACATCAGGAGATTTAATAAACATCCTTGGTGTACAATTTGATAATATAGCACGTCCAAAATATAATGATGGTTCATTTATTCAAAATGTTGTTGGTTATGAAATATTAAAAGGATCAAGATTAGGAGCAAAGTCTATATTGGCAAAAGGTTTATTTAAAAATATGCGTAAGTATACTATTCCTGATACTGAAAACTTAATAGGTGGAGATGTACAGGGGTTATATCCTAACTATCCTTATAATGATTTGAGACCAGATGTATATTTTCATGATGGTATAAATGGTGATGCTTTAAATAGAACAGATGGCTGTAATACTTTTCAAGAGTCTTGTGATTATTTTAAGCCTTTAGGTGATAGAGTTGATGTAGATGGTGAGCCAACAGGATTTTCAAGAAAAGTATTTACATTTCACTCACCAGATTTAATGTTTACTCAACCTTTCTTAAATGCATATGAATCTAGAATATATGGAGAGGTAAGTGGAGCAGCATCTGGGTTTTTTAAACCATCAGAAGATCATCCGCAATTTAAATTATTAAGAGGTGGTGGTGCATGGATTGGAGCTATCATAGGTTTTGGTTATGCCTGTCATAAACTAAAAGGAACAACTTCCCGTAAACAAACTTATTCAACTGGTAATTTAACTAGTCAGTCTGGAATAGGGGAAGAAATTGATGGTGATGCACAAGGTGGTGGTGGAGGATTTATTTCTCTAACCGTACCACCTGGTGTTGCTACTGTAAACTTAAATGGTAGATCTGGTGGAGCAATAAGAGGTGGTGATTGGAAACAACCGTGGGCTTCTAAACAAACAGCATATGTAGCAGCCGCAGGTGCAGCTACTACTACTTCAGCAACAACTAGTACAGTAATAAGTATTTTGCTAGATACTTTAGGTGGAATAGTAGATTTATATACTGGTGGATTAGCTACGGCTATAACTGAAAAAGCTGCAACAACAGCAGAAGGATTAAAAGGAAGAATTCCTGGTGTTAATTCAGGTGCCTTGGAAACTAACAGAGATAGAGATTCATCTGAAACAAACTTACCACAGGTATTTAGAACACTTACAAGTATATTTACTTTACAAGCAAATATAGCTATAGGGGGAAATGAAATTATTGATCTGTTTTATAATATGATTAATCATTCAGATTTTGTTTGGAAACATAATTCTTTAGGTTTCTTTTCAGATTTTTCAAATCAAACAAATGGTTTATGGAGAATTAAAAATAACGCATCTAATTATATAGGTGCTTCATTCCAAACATTTGATAGTGGACAATATAAAATAAATAATTTATTTAGACCTGAGACAGTAGCTGTAAGTCTAGAAAATCCTCTTAGAGATCCATCTGTAATTGATGAATCAAGATATGTAATTGGTGGAGACATGTCATTAAATTTAAATGCAGATGGTGAATTTACTAATGTAGATCAATCTGTTGTAAATGAATTTAGTGATCAATATTTATTAGATCCAAGACAAACAAGAAAAACAAATATATCCGCTAAATACGGAGCTCTTAAATTTAACTTTGATAATCAATATGGTCAACTTGCTGGAATAAAACAAGTACAACTTAGAGGTTGTGTTGAACTTTTAGATTCAACTAAACCGGATGAGTATTTATATAGTAGTGATCCTATTTTTGCTGGTGATACATTTATATGTAGATATACTGAAAAAGTTATCATGCCTATATTTACAAATTATTTATTAGGACAACCTGATGACTTTACATATAATTATTCATTGTATGTAAATATACCATATCCAAGATTTTGGTTAAACTCACAAAGATATGATATTACCCCACTAGCTTCAGAGATAGCTTCTTTATCAATTGTTAATACAAGTGCTCTAGATAACTTAATACCAAATGATTTATTTTATTTAGATAGAGGTAATGATTCATGTTCATCTGGATTTGCTGCAATATTTAATTCATCTGATCCTAATCCTGCATTTAATATGGAGTATGCATATATGTATACTCATGTAAATGGCATAACGGATTTCTTTGTTGAAACAGAAATAAATTTAACCCAAAGAGAATGGAAAGATGAGCCTGCAAAAAGAATATACAATGTATATGACTATAATGATATTGATGAACTCTTTCATGCAAAAATAGAAAAAGAAGGTAATTTTTATAAATATGATGAGTCATTAAGTCCTTCTAAATTTGCTACGCAATTAACTTCTTTTGGTCAAGTACAACCTACGTATTATGATCCATTAGTTGCAGAAAATTGTTTTGTATCATATCCAAAGAGACTTATATATTCTTTACAAGCACAAGAAGAATCCAGAAAAGATTTTTGGAGAGTGTTTTTAAATAATAATTATAAAGATTTTAAAAATGATGTTAGTGTAATTAAACCTATAAATAAAAGTGGTGCACTAATATTTTTCCCACATTTGTCACCACAGATGTTCCAAGGATTAGATACTTTAAAAACTCAATTAGATACTAAATTAACTATTGGTGATGGTGGATTATTTAGTCAACCATTTCAAAATGTAGCTAATGCAGATATATCAACTGAGTTTGGATCATGTGAAAGTATAAGAGGTGTAATAAATACACCAGTAGGTTTATTTTTTATATCACAACAACAAGGTAAAATATTTCAATACGGTGGTAAAGGGCTCAGCCCTATATCTAATGCAGGCATGAAATGGTGGTTTGCTAAGTATTTACCATCAAGATTTATAAAACAATTTCCAAATTCAGAAACTTCAGTGTGGACAGATAACCCCGTATTTGGTGTTGGTTGTCAAGTCATGTATGATTCTGTTGATGATCTTGTTTATTTTATGAAGAAAGATTACCAACTTAAACCAGAATTTATTAGTACAGCTACATTTATAGATAGAGATATTAAGCCAATTACTATTAATACATTAACAGGTATTTCAGCTCCAATAGATATAGGAGATCCGCTTTACTTTGATGATTGTTCATGGACTATAAGTTATGATCCAAAGGTTAAAGCATGGATATCTTTTCATGACTGGCATCCTGAGTTAGCTTTACCAAGTATTAATCATTTCTTTACTACAAAAACTTTAACTACTACTATACCACAATGTCCTCCTGGATATACTTATAATCCTGTTACAGAACTATGTGAAATAGCAAATAATGAAACTAAAGATGCTACAGTATTAGTAGATATTATTACTGATGGAGTAGTAACTGGTGGGCCTACAAATTGTTTAGTTGATGTAGTATTTGCTATGGATACATCAGGTAGTACTGATCGGGCAGGAAGAAGAGGAGCACAATTGGCTCTTTTAAATGGTTTTTTAAATGATCCTCAAATTCAAACTTTTATGAATAATGATCAAATGCAAATTGGTTTTACTCAATGGGGAGTTGGAAGTGAAACAGTGCCTCTTCCAAATGGTGCTGGTGGTAATTTTAGTATGTCTTCTAATATTAATATAGCATATGTAGATCAATGGTATGATGATAACTGGGGTAGTTATCCAGGTACTGAAGTTGTTGCTGGATTAAATGGTGCTGTAGGTGTACTAAATGCTGCAAATGCTTCTGAATTAGGTGATAGAAGTGGTAACGCAAACTATAGAAGAGTAATATTATTTGTTACTGATACAACAACTGACCCAGGTGTAGTGGGTGGACCATATCAATCTAATACAGTTGGAACTGGATTTGGACCTGCAAACCAATTTTTATATGCAATATTTTGTGGTGCTACTAATTCTGCACCTACTGATGCTGATGTGTTAGGTCATATATCAATGACTTCTGGTCCTGTAAATGTTGATCCATATCAATTTGGAATTAATGCTGCAGACCCAACTACTATAACGCCTGTTGCAACAGCAATTGGTGGATCAGTATGTGGAACAGATTTTGTTTGTGCATGTCCTGCAGGTTATACAATAGTTTATCCTAATCCAACAACATTTAATTATACAGAGTCATCAGGTGAGTGTAATGATGTACTTCAACCAATATGTAAAAAGGTAACTTGCTCTTGTCCACCTGTAACAATTCCTGGTACAGTTGTGACTGCTGTTGGTACATGTCCAGATTCAGCACCTTTAATATATCAAATAGGAGATCCTGCATTTATACAACCAGATCCAAGAAGATGTAATTATTTCTTTTTTGAGAGTACACAACCAAATTTTGAAGTAGGTGGATTCTGGAGACATAATATAAGATGTGATTCATATGCCAATTTTTATAATATTAATTATCCATGGGAAATAGATTTAATATCTAATACAGGACAAGCAGTTAATACTGTAAGAAGTTTTGAATATCAATTAGAAACATATGTATACAAAGGAGATCCACAATATAACATGTGTGGTGGTGATAAATGGGAGGATTTAGATTATAATTTTGATGCAGCTATTGTATATAATAATGATCAAACATCTGGTTTATTACTTTTAAATAATGCATTGTATAATGATCCTTGGGGTAATTTACAATATCCAAGTATAGGTACTGATGATATTAATATAGAAGTTTCAAAGGTGGAGCATAAATTTAGGTTTAATCAATTTTGGGATATTACTAATGATAGAGGTGAATTTACTAATGCTGAACAATCTATATTTAATACTGATTGTAACGGGTATATAAGACCATTAAATCCTATTAATTTAAATTATCAAAAATCTGCAACACAACGTAAGAAATTTAGACATTATTCAAATCATGTTATATTGAGAAAAAATAGATCAATAACTAAAGGTGGTGATAATAGAAAAATGCTATTAAGATTAAACAATACTAAACTACAATTATCAATGAGGTAATGAGAGAAGATTTTAATTACATAAAAAGCCGTGGATTACCCGGAGGACCTAATGAAGATATAACATATGTTACAGGTATTGCTTCTGTTGAGGGATATAGATATGATAGTCCTGATAAAAACAATTCAGTTAATCTTATTGAGTCAGGTAATATTAGCATGAGTGAAAATGATGGTAGCCCATTAAAAAAAGGACCTTTACTTGGTATAGATAATTTAGGCAATAAAGAAGTAATGACACCTGGTACAAATTATAGTTTTCCAGGAGATCAAGTACTTGAAATACCTATGGCACAGGGAGGTAATGGAGAATTTAGAGATTTTAAAGGTATTCCTTTTTTAAGTGCTTTAGCTGCAGGAGATTTTGCAAATCATCAACATCATAACAGTAGATTGGCTGACTTATATAGATACTATTCTGGTAGACCATTAGAAGATAATATTCTTCAAGTTAGTAATACTAAACCTACAAAAGCAAAAGATCCAGATGCTAAATATATATCACTAAATAAAAATCAACAACTTGTTCAAGAAGTTATAGATAATTATAATAGAGTTAGTAATGGAAATTTTTATACCAATGAAACTAAACCTGATTTAATACTGGATGTAAATGATAATGAAAAACAACTAGATAAAAATAATTATAAAGTTACAGGCTATAAAGAAGTAAATGATATTGATGATCACCAATTAAATGCTATTGGTAATTATTTTACAGGATTTGGGGAAGATGAAAATGGTATGTATATATCTTATTATGATAAGTTTGACCAAGCCGGAGGTTTAGGTGGTAATATAAACTTTGGTGAGAAATTAGGTTTAACTAAACCTTTTGAAATATATGATAGAATATATGTAGAAAAAGATAAAGATTCAGGAAAATATATTCAAAAGAAAAAAGGAGGTGGCTCAGTAAGTTGGAAATGGAAAGGTAAATCATATTCAGGTTCACTTATTCCTAGCATGGAAACAGAATCAAATAGATATGCTAGAACTAAGAACGGTAAAGTTAAAACATTACCTAAAGCTCAAGATAGTATAAACTTAGATGGACAAAAAGGTAGTTCATATGATTATTCATTAAGAGATGCAGAAAAAGATGTAAATGAGTGGTTAGGTTATAGTATGGGTAAAATAAATAATATTGGCCAAATACTCTCAGAAGATCAAATGAAAACATTTCATGATTTTGATGAAAATATAGAAAACCAGATTGCTACTATTTATCAAGAATATAGAGATAAAGATTATGATAATGGTTTGAAAAGGGGAAGGGACTTTGAAATGGATAAAAGAGTTGTTGCACTTAGAAAACAACAAGCAGATTGGAATGTGGCAAATCCTATATATCAAGAAACAAAAGATTTAATAAATGAAGGAATGGATCCATTAAGACATTCATCATCTTCTGCAAAAACATCTAAAGTTCTACAACAAAAAGTAAGAGATATTCCTTATGTAGGTGGTGTATTAGATTTTTTTGGTGTTGATAATGCAGCAGGGTTTATTGGTTCAAATTTAGCTGGAATAGGTCATGAAGCAGTAACTATTGGAAAAGATGAACGCCCTTGGTCAATAAAAGGCAAAGAGTCACTACAAGATATATATAATAATTATGTAGGATCATTAGTTGGGAATCAAAATTTAAATGAAAAAGATACAATTAATAAATTAGTAGAAAAATATAAATCAGGAGTATTTGCAGATGGTAAAGTATTTGCACCAGATCCTCCCGAAGAATTTTCACCACAAATTCAACGTAATGGATTTATACAAATTCAACAAGATGGAGGATCAACTGAAGATGTAAGTAAAACATACATGAATTATATAAATGGAGAAGATGAAAGTCAGTATGCTAAAAAAGTATATGATAAACTAAATAGAATGTATTATAAAGATGCAAAAGAACGTGGAATTGGTGTTACTAATTTTATTGCATCTTATATAATTTCAAACTCTTAAACCTTTAAAGATTAGCAAATCTCCTAGAGAATTTGTATATTAATAATATAATATTAGTGAAATGGATTTAAACAAAAAAAGTGTAAAACAGCAAGGTGGACAAATGATTCCTCAACAACCTGGTATGCAACAACAACCAAAGGTTGATCCTGCTATTCAACAAATTAGCATGTTTTTTAAAGAATCCATTGACCAAGGAGGTAAACCTGAAGAAGTTGTAATGGGGTTAATTGAACAAGAAGTAGATCAAAATACTATTGTACAAGCACTTATGGCAATAGGTTATCAAGAGAAAGATCTAGAACTTTTATTTCAAAATATTCAACAACAACAACAACCTGCTGATCCAACACCTCAACAAATAAATCAAGACCCTCAACAGTTAGCAAGACAACAAGACATACAAGAAGGACAAGAAGGATTAGATATAAATATAGATCCTGTTGAAATGGCTAAATCTGGGATAGAGATTAAACCTGAAAATAAAGGTAAGTTTACAGCATGGGCTAAGGCACGTGGTATGAGCGTTCAAGAAGCAGCTAGGAAGGTTATGTCTAATAAAGATAGATACCCCCCATCTATAGTTAAGATGGCTAATTTTGCAAAGAATGCTGCTAAGTTTAAAAAACAAGAAGGTGGAGGAACAGGCTATACAGAAGGAGTAAGACAAAGAGAAGGTTCTTATAATGCCCCTAATAGAAAGTACACTTTAGATCCAAGATTTAAACAACAAGGTGGTTCTTCACCTGCAGTAAATCAATTTGGTAATACTGATGCTGAACAAAATATAATAAATCAAAATAACGCAAGTAAAGAACAACAATTTCCAACACAATATCAAAATTGGAGGAATGCACAAAACCTTAAGCGTGAATGGGAAGACAAAGATAATAATATGTTTAGTGACAATATATATCCTAGACAATCTGAGGTGGATTCTTTAAAACAAGTTTATAAAAATTTACCTTTAATAAATCCATCAAAAAAAGATAAACCATTATTTCCTCCTGAATCTGAAGAACTTCAATTTAAAGCAGGTGGTGCGTTTGAACCACGCTTTATGTATAAGGGTAAAAGAAAGATAAGAGCTAAGGATATAGAAACACAACTTAGACTTGAAGAAGCTGGCTATACTGATAAAGCAGAAACAGGCCAAGAAATACTTGATTTAGCTAATCAATTTGCTAACAAAGGTAATACTGTTATAAAAAATAATAAGGGAGATGTAATAAATAAAGAAGAGGTAAAAGTAGATAATGGTGATGTTACAAATCCTTTTTATGTTTCACCTAATATGTTTCATAGTGGAAAAAGATGGTCTTTTGGTGAAGCAGTTGGTTTAGCAGGAGAATTATTTACTGGTATACAAAGTGCTCCTGATACTTTAGCAGCAGATGCTGCAGCTAATCAAGCAAATAAATATGCTAATTCAGTTTATAATATAAATGTAGATGATTCAGAAGAAAATGTAAAGGCTGTAAATGATTATTTAACACAATATAATATAGAAAATCCAAACGGAGGTAATTTACCTAACCTTAAAGATAAGGTGCAGATTAATCAGAATGATATAAATAGCAAACTAAATAAAGGCAAAGATTGGCTTAAGGAAAATCTTAGTAAATTAGGTACATCAGCACAAAGTACATATGATGCTATAATTAACACTCCTGGTTTTAGTTCAATACCCATGGCTCAAAATGGTGGGCAACCATTAACTTTTAAAGAGTGGGTTATGCAAGATACTGTTAGGAGAACTGGTGCTAATGCACCACAAGAGTATGAAGCATATGTAAATACTTTTAGTGTTTTGGAAACAGGTGAAGATGAAGATCAAGAGAGTGCTGATTCATTATTTGGTAATATAAACTTTCCAAGTATAGATATTGATTCAGGTGGTATACTAGGAGGAATATCTAGATTCCCAGATACAGCGTTTGCAAAAGCTGCAAAAAGAGGTAGTTCTTTTGCAGTAAGAGCAGCAAGTAACGTTAATGATTATTTAGAAGATGAGATTGATGATGATAGAGCAATTAATTTTTTAAACAACTTAAATGCGGATAACACATATGCTACTTCAACCGATCCTTTATTTAAAAGAGGTAAAGGCCCTGATATTAACAGCGGTCTATATCCTGAAGCAGATAAAGTAACTGGATATACTCAACTATCAAAGTATGGTGGTGGTACAAATAATGCTGGATTTAAAGCATTGCCCCCAGAAGCACAAGCAAACATATTACAAAACATGCAACGTGGGGGTGTTCCTGGACAACAGATACCAGGTATGCCAACTAAAGCACAATTAGATGCTATTACAGGAGCTAATGAAATAGAGTTTGTACCAATGACTCCACAGTATGAATTCTTAACATCTTTAGCAGAACAATCAGTAGATTTTCAATTACCAAACTTTAAGAAAGATTCTTCATATGATAAAATGTTAGTTACTAGATTATTTAATAATTCACAACTAATGCAATTACCATCACAGTCTGAAAACTTTGAGTTAGACAATTTTCAGAAAAGAATGCAAATGGGTGGTAATCCATTTAATCCATTAAAACTTTTTACAGGTGATTTAGAAGAATATCAAGTGAAAGGTGAAACGCCTCTAAATAATCGTAGAACTAAAGCAATGATTGAAGCAGAGATTGCAGCAACACAAGGTCAGCTTACTACAGAACAAGAAAGACTTTTAAGCTATCAATCAAACATTGATAAAATATACCGTGGACTTATAACTAGTAAAGAAGGAGAAAATGATGAAGAAATTCAAAAGCAACTAACAGAGATACTAGGAGATGATAGTACTATTAAACGTTCTATATTTGATGTAAGTGTGGACGAGTATGGAGACAAGGTATCTGGGTTAGATACCGTACCTTCAGTAACTAGAAATTGGTTAAAAAGTGGTACAACTGCTGGTTATGGGTGTACAAGTTATGGTTGTGGTATAATGAGATCAGCAGGTGCAACAACTGCTGATGGCAAACCAATTCCAATTATTTCTGGTAACAGTCAATTAAATGGTATGATTGAAAATAATAGAGGTGGATTACAAATGCAATTGATGGATGCTGGATATTCAGATTTACAACCGGGTGATAGAATTGTATCTAATTATAGTACTTCTGGTGGAGAGGGAAATGCTCACACAATGATATTTACTGGAGATTATGATGAAAGTGGTTCTCCTATAATGATGGAAAATAGTGGTGGTAGAGTAGATGGTGGTGTTAACTATAGATCTTTAAATGCAATAAAGGGTATTCAAGATACTAGTGATCCTAATTCAGGACTAAGAGTAACAAGATATGTTGGCTCAACAAATAATTTAAATGATAAATTAGCTGGTTTACAATCTGAATTAGATTCTGGTAAATTTTTTATACCACCTGAATCTATAAGTACTCTTGAACCAATGGGTATTGAGCCGCTTGAAATGTCTTTAAAAGATAATTTATCTAAGTTAAAGATGCTTCCAAAGAATGAATATGGTGGTGAAAGAGGTGAGGCTGCTTACTTAGCTAATAGAAATAAAGTTATACAAAGAGAACTATCTAAAGCTCAGGGAGGAATACCTGGTAGTTCTAATTTAGCAACTGTATTAGGTAGTGGTATGATGGCTAATCCTATGATGCAAAAATTACTTAACTTATCTCCTGGAAGTGAGGAAGAAATTATTAATATTTATAATGAAGCACAGAATATTGGCAGTATTAGTGAAGGTATAGACTTCTTTAGTAACGTTAAGAAAAGAGATATTAAAAAATATTTAGAAGAATCAGGTATAAATAAAGAAGAAGTAAGAGATTATGTTTATGAACAACCTTTTTATGATGATGCTAGTGGAATAACAAAATTTGGTATTAGACAAGCAATGAAATTGAAAGGGTTAAAAAAAGGAGGAGAGACAGTAAATGTAGATCCTAAAATGTTAGCTAAATTAATTGCAGCGGGAGCTGATATAGAAATGTTATAGTTATGGCAAAGATTAAAATAAATAAACTACCAAAAGGATTTAAACTTGTTGACGGCAAAGTTGTTGAAGATCAAGTAATGCAAGATGGTGGCAGTTTAAGATCTGGTGATCAAGCTGATTATGGTTTGGTAACAACCCCACAAGAATATTATGGACAAACAATGTTTAATAATACAAATGATGAATCTGTTAGACATAGTTTATCTAGTGTTCCAAGAGATGAGGCTAATATAGAAGCTGAAGGTGGAGAAACAGTTTTATCTGATTTAAATAACAATGGAGACTTTGGTCTTTATAACATTACAGGTCCAAGACACTCACAAGGTGGTGTACCTATGTTTTTACCTGAACAGTCTTTTATTTATTCTGATACACCTAAATTAAAATTTACTAAAAATGAGATGGCTGAGTTTGATATGGGTGGATCTAAAAAGACACCAGCTAAAATTTCTAAAAAGTTTGGATTAAATGATTTTTATGGTGAACTAAATTCACAATTTTCAGATAACATTTCTTCTAGAAGTGCTGAATTAATGTTAAAGAAAAACATGGAGGATCTTTCTAAATTATCTTTTATGCAAGAAGCAAAAAAGAATTTTGAGGATGGTGTTCCTTTAGCATCACATCCTTTTTTAGTATCTCAAGGTTTAAATCCATTAGAGTTTACAGCTAGTGTTGAACAAATATCTATGCAGCAAGCTCAACAAAATGCAATAGATAAATTACCACAAGAAGAACAAGATCAGTTAAGGATGTTACAGCAGATGATATCTCAATCTGAACAACAGGAAGTTATGCCTCCACAAAATATGCAAGCACCACCAATAGATTCTGCTAATCAAATGCAACTTGCTCAAGCAAATAATGATATAATGCCTATGGCTAGGTTTGGTAATGAAATGTCAGACTTTTTAAAGAGAGCACAAGCAGGTGAAGAAATAGTATATGAAACAGTAGATGAAGAAGATGCACGTTTCAGAGTTCTTAACACTGAACCTGGTACATATTTTATACCTCCAACTAGACTAGCTGAAGAAGGTAAGTATTATCTAAATAAAAACACAGGTCAAGGTTATCAGTTTAAAGATGGTGAATATGTTGAAATAGAACAAGTTACTTTTGATAGTGAAGGTAAACTGGTTAGACCTCAAATACAAGAAGGTTTAGAAACAGAAGAAGAAACAGTAGGAGAAAATAATAATGCATCTGATACTGTTATGAATTTATCAGATGGTTCACAAGTACTAACCGGTAATACAAACTATCAAATAAATGGGCAACCTGTTGATAGAGCTGCATATGTTGATAGAATGATTAGAGGTAACATGCATAGAAATTTTGATGGTGAAGTAAGTTCAGAATTTATAGAAGGTTTATCTGATGATGAGATTAAAATGTATGGTAAAGCTTTAGTTAATATAGAAGATTATGATGTGTTTGATGATAAAAATAGGAATACTACTGGAGATTTAAGCATTACAGAAGAAGTATTTAATGAAACTTATAGTAGCGTTAATAATACTCAGTCTGAAGAAGTAATAACTGAAGTTAATAATAACATAGAAGAAATAAAACAAAAACCATCATCTAATAATAGTGGTGATCCATTGTCATATTTTCCAGTAGGAAGTGATACCTATAACCTTATTAAACAAAAACAATCTCAAGGGTTTACATTTAATGTAACTGATGATGGTAAATTAAGATATTATAAAGGACCATCTTCTAACTTTGAAGGTAAAAAAGGTAATGAAGATACTACATCAATAGATATAATTGGTTCATCTGAAATAGGAGATCCAATATATAGTGATGATGAAAGGGGTGCTGGTGATGTAATTAATTCATCAGATATAGGTTATTTTGATTATGGGATGTACGCTGATGGTAAAATACCTGTAAAACAATATTCTACAGGTAATCAGGATAGTTGGTATGGTTCAGACGCATATGCATCAGATGCAGCCAAGGAAGATTGGATGAGAAGGAATGGTAAGATAGCTGCAAAAATAGAAGGCTTTGATTATAATAAAGGAAAGAAAGACCCTCAATGGTTAAAGTTTCAAAATTTATATGAAGAAGAAAGAAAGAAATTCTATAAAAAAGTAGGTGCACCGTATAGATCTTATTTTGGAAGTGGGGAAACTGCATCTAAGGCTGATGGAAAAGCGGGAACAAAAGTATTTAATGCTCCTGGATTTGATGTAGACTTTGTAGCAGAACAAGAAGGCTTTATTGATTTACCTAAAGAACCAGAAAAGATTACAACTACAGAGATAGAAAATACACCTGGTCCTGTAAAAGAAGTATGGAGACAAGATCAAAATAACTTAATGGCTTTAGCAGCTATACAAGATGATTTGTATTTACCTTGGTCACCTAAACTTGATGAACAGAAAATTGATTATGTATTAGATGATTATACTGGTAAAGTTAATGCAATCATGGGAGCACAAAACACTATGGTAAATGCATTAGGCGCTTATGGTGGTCCTCAAGCAATAGCAAGAAATAATGTTCAAGGAAAAAGTTTAAATGCTATAACACAAGCACAGGAGACAACAAACAGAACAAACCTTCAATTCATGAACCGTGCTGCATCTATGGATGCTCAAATGAAAGCACAAACAGATATGAGAAATAAGGCTATTGACAAAGGTTTATATGATGATACAGTGTTAGCATTGCAAAATAAAACAAATTTTGACAATGAAAAAATTGCTAAAAACAATGAACTCTTTAATGCAATGATAACTAATGCATCAACTACTAATAATTTAAACACATTATATCCTTATTATAATATTAACCCACAAGAGGATGGTGATGTAGAGTTTACTGAAAATGGTCAGCAATTATACAAATCAAATCAGGTAGATCAACAAGAAGCTTTTTTAAATGCATATACTAAGCTAAGAAAGAATTTACCGGCAGATCAAAAGATAGATGCTGCTTTTTTAGATAGGTATTTATCTTTAGGTAATAGTAGTATACCTGCTATTGGAACTACAAAGGGTCAAGCTGATATGCAACAACGTGGTATTCCTGGATATCCTGGATCAAATGTACAGCTTAAAAAAGGAAAAGAAATAAAAAAGTTACCAAAATCATTTCCATTTTATAGTGGAAAGATGGGTATGTAAACTTAAACAGTTTATAATGAATACTTTGTAAACTTATTAAATTATATTAATTTTGAATTATGGCAACATACATTAAAGGAAGCAAATCTTACGTACCGGATATTAAACCGTTTACTCCAGACTATAAATTTTTATCAGCTGTTTTAGAAACCAGAACTGATAAGTATGATGCTAATTTTAAAGCAACAAATGATATATACAATAAAGTTGTATATGCAGATTTATCTAGAGAAGATACAAAAGAACGAAGAGATCAATTTGCAGATCAGATAGGACCACAAATAGAAAAGATATCAGGGATGGATTTATCATTACAGCAAAATGCTGCTAGTGCACAAAGTGTATTTGCACCTTTTTATCAAGATGATTTAACTGTTAAGGATATTGTGTTTACATCTAAATATAGAGATGAAATGGCTTATGCCAATAGATTGCTTGATTCTACAGACACAGCAATGCATGAAAAATACTGGGAAACTGGTATACAAGGAATGCAATATAGAATGAATGATTTTATAAATGGGTCTGAGCAGCAAGCTTTACAAGCACAATTACCAAAGTATATACAAGATGCAGACTTATTTGAGTTAGCAACCGAATATTTAGAAGGTATGGATCCCCCTCTTAAAATGAAAGTAGATCATTATGGGGAAAATGCAGATGGTACTGCAAATACAGATTGGATTATAACTGAACAAAATGGTAGATTAATTACAGGAGCAGCATTACAAGCTGTACAATCAGCATTATTAGATAATCCTACAGTTCAAAGAGCATATCAAGAAGATGCATTTGTTAAAAGTAGAAATTTTGCAGCACAAGGTATGCAAGCAGGTCAATTTTCATCAGTTCAACAAGGACAAGATACCTGGGCACAAGAAACTATTGAAAGAATTAATACATTAAATGAACCTTTAATTCAACAGGCAACTAAAGAATTAAAAAAAGCAGAGAATGCTAATGTAAATTGGCAAAATTATAAAGCAAATAATGGTATTGTTCCTGGTTCTGAGTTAGAACAAGCAATGGAAGAACAATTAAGTGCTGCTGAAGCAATGCAAGCTGCATTAGATGCTAAGGTAAATTTACAAAGTATTGGTAATACGCCATCAAAGAGTTCACAGGGAACACTTAATAAAGCATATAACATGTTAATGAACTACAATATAAGTGGTGACATGAAAAAAGCAGCTGTTAATTTTGGTGCACGTGATCAAGAGTATACTATGAGGGTCAATGAATATGCTAAACAAGAAAAGCAACAGATGTATGACATGGCTAAGATAAGAGCTAATGCAAGAAATGGATTGATCTTACAAGCTCAAAAAGCTAAGGATGCTAGAGCTTTAGCAGCAGCAAAAGGAGAAATAGTAGATGGAGATCCAAACTCAATAGGTAATAAATTAAAAGGAACAAGTACACGTTTTGGTGATAGTGATTCACTTCAGGTAGCAGTAGATAGCAAAGGAGAAATTGATCCAGATACTGATGTTACTATAATGAATAATGATGCATTTTTACGTAGAGATAATAGTTTATTTGAAAGACAAGTAAATAATATTTTAGATGCTAAAATGATAATAAACCCTAGAGGTGATGATGCTGCTCAAGATGGTAAATGGGGTGTTACTATAATGCAAGATGGTAAAGAAGTGGAGTTTAGAGGAACCATTGAGAAAATTAGAGAAAAACTCATGGCACCTATAATAGAAGGTGAAGGTGAAGATGCTAAAATTGCTGGGTATGCAAACAGATCTTTAGTATCAGGTTTATATACTAAAACTAGAGATGCTTTTATTAATACATATAACCAAACTAAGCAAAATGCAAATTTAACAGGTAATGATGCATCATTTGCACCATATCAAGATTTATATAATAATATGGTTGGTCCTGAAAATAGTACTAATACTCAAATGTTAGGATTAAATGCAGCAATGACTACAGTACTTGGAAATCATAGGGAGACATATGATCTTATGAAAGCTAATTTAGAAAGCAGAGGTGAATCAGGATTTGATAAAAATGCTAAAATTCTTGCTGATGCTGGTTTTCCAACTATTATGAATGATCAAAATCAGATTATACCCAAAGCAGAATACTATGAATTAGTAAAAGAAAGAATAGATGCTGGAGAAATAAAAAATCCAGATCTATGGGGATGGGATGGAAATGAAAATGAAAAATATAAAAAGTATTTATATAAAGAAGTACCTAATCCAAATTATACAGGTAGTAATTATAGTACTTCAACTTTAACAGTTCCTCTAACGGATGCTCAGGGTAATCACATGATAGGATTTGATGAAGACGAAATTAGATCTGAAGCTAATGAATACTATGATAAATTGTATACTTTATTTCAACAGGGATTAATAGGAACACAGGGAGATCTAGCTACCGGTACAGTAGATTCTTTATTAGCTGGTTATGGTGATAGTTCAGATGGATTACAAATGTCACCTACATATAGTTATACTCTTAATCCATTAGTAAATAATCCACAAGCAGATGCAGAGCTAGGTAATTTATTAGATCAAATTAAAGAAATGGATTTATCTGGAAAACCTTATGGTCTTTTTACAGGTTCTATAGATAACTTAGACAGTGATGAATTATTTAAGGATGATCCTATTGCTACAAAAATATGGAATCTTTATAGAGAAGATTTAAACACTGCTTATAATAATCCTAAAAGATCTAATTCAAATGCAACTACACCTAAAAGCAGATTTGAATACAAACCTATACTTGGTAGATCTCAAGATGGTAATAAAGTAACATTTGGATATAAAATTATGCCAAATAAAGAATGGGGAGCTTCAAAGAAAAAAGGAGGTGCAGATGTAAGTGATCAATATGGTGCATTAACTACAGATGATATTGCAAAAATGAGTACTGATGGTATAACATTTTTATTTAATCAATCAGAAGATATAAATGTTAAGGCAGAAAGGAATTCTTATTATTCTGCTATTAATACAGATATAATAACTAGTGAAAATGGATATGCAGATTATACAGTTCCTGATATGATAACACCTACAGCTAACTATAGAGTTTCAAGAGTAAATAATAATAAATATATGGTTAATTATACAGTTAATACATATGTTCCTTATAATCCGGAAACTAAATTAGGAGGTACATACACATCTTCTGAGTTTACACAACCTGTAGATATGGAGTTGGGAGTAAGAGGTATGGATTCTCAAATAAATTCATTACATAATTACTTTGTAAGTATAAGAACACAAAACAGATTAGCTAGAGATAAAGATCAAAAGGAATACGGTATAAAATAAAAAACTAAATGGAGAATCAAGCGAATACATCTTTGACAAATGCTGTAAATAGTAATCAAAGACAAGAATCTGTAATTCCAACTGATGGATTTAACTTTATACCTATTGAAGAAATGTTTGATGGGCCAGAAACTCAGATAGCTGATGTATTAGCTACTGATCCTGGTGCAATTGCTAATGTTGGTGCATATAAATCAGCTATAGATAGATATGGTATACCTGCTATGGCAAGTTTAGGTGTAGCAAGACCAACTTTAGCTACTGGTACATTTGATCCAGTTGCTCAACAAAATCCTCCTCAAGATACATATAATACTGTTTCTAAAATTTTAAAGGCTGAGTCTAAAGGACCTGCTGCAGACGTTGTAGATAAACGTTTTGCAAATATTAGACAAAGTAATTTTATGAGATACTATGAGCATCCTGATTTTGCTCAGCTAGGTTTTACACCCTATGCTGATATGGAAGGATACTATAATGCAAACTCTACAATTTGGGATGATATGTCTAGAATGCGTGGTGAGTTTAGTAGTTTAGTAGGTTCTGGATTTTCAAGTGTATATAGATCTTTAGGAGACATGTTTGATGATGATGCATATTTTTCTGCACCAGATATTGATTCTGCAATGGAGTTTGAAGATGCTATGGCTATTGGTAATTCAACAAGAGGCGGTGCATTAGCTTTTACAAATAATTTACTTTTAAATAGTGGTTATACATTTGGTATAATTGGATCTATTGCTGTAGAAGAATTGATACTTGCTGGTGCAACATATCTTTCTGGTGGTGCTACAAGTGGGCTTGCTGCAGTAAGAACAGCACAAAATGCTGGTAGAATTGTAAAAGGTGCAAAAAACTTTTTTAATATAAAAAATATGCAGGCTAGCACAAGAGCATTGCTTAATCAATTAAAAAATTATGATGCAGCTAAATCTTTCTGGGCAGCAGCAAAGTCTGGTACTAAAGTAGTTGGTAATATATTAACACCACAAACTTATTCTGCACTTAAAAACTTTAAGACTGCTAAAAATGCTACACAAAATGCAAACAATTTAGCAAAAGCAAAAGCAGGATTTGGTGGATTTTATAGAGACTTTAGAGCAGTAAATTTAGCATTAGCTGAAAGTAAGCTTGAAGGTGGTATGGTCTACAATGAACTTGTAAGAGAAGGGGTAGATATACAAAAGAAAAAAACAGGTAATGTTACACCTGAACAAATGGCACTTATACAATCTCAAGCAGGAGAAGGTGCTTTTTATACTACAATGACTAATGCTCCATTAATTTTTCTAAGTAATCAGATTGTATTAGGAAATGCAATGGGTGGATTTAATAGATCATTAGGTAGAGTTTTTAATGATACATTTAAAAAAGGTTTAAACGGAAGATTGTTTAAAGGTAAAGGTGTAAAAGATGCTGTTACTGGTAAAATCAAAGATGTATTTGAAGATGCGGGACCTGGGATTAGAGGTTGGTGGACTAAAGTAAAAGCTGGTGGAATTAAAGGTAATACCGGAATGGCTATATCAGCAACAGCAAGATACTTTGCAGCGAATGTAGCTGAGGGTTTACAAGAAATAGGACAAGAAGCTATTGCTGTAGGTACTAAAGGTTACTATACTACTGTAATGGAAGATCCGTTATCAGGTGGAATAGCATTACAAAATGATATGATACGTGCTGGTATGGGCTCTCAATTTAGTGGACAAGGTGTAGAGACATTCCTATCTGGATTTTTAATGGGGGGAATTGTACAAGGACCTCAAAAACTAGTATTTCAAGGAATGCCGGCTTTATATAATAGAATTAGTGATCCAAAGGCATTTAAAGAATATCAAGAAACAAAGAAGAATTATGTAAAGGATTTAGTTAAAGTACATAATGAAGCATGGAATAGTTCAGTTGATAATCCTTCTTCTTTGTTTGACCTAAATGAATTAAACTTTAAAATTCAAAAACAAGTTGCTGGAGCAATGAAGGAAAATGCTTTTGCTCAAGATAGATTTGGTTTTACAGATGAAAAAGATTTTGGAAAGTTTCAACAGCTTTATACAATTTTTTCAAACGGAACATCTAATTATTTTAGAACTCAGCTTACAGATTTTATGCAAATGAGTGATGAAGAATTAGGACAAGCGTTTCCTGGTCCAAAAAGTGATATTAAAAATGGTAAAGCTAGGGAAAGACTTCAGAAGATGATCAATAACCTAGATAAATTTGAACTTAGTTTTGAGAAAAATAAAGATAAATTTACAAATCCTTATGATAGAACACAATATGATAAGGGTTCTAGAGCATATATTCTTGAAGCTATTAAAGAAAAAGCTTTTGAACATATTACATATCTTCAAATGTTTACTGAAGACGGGTTTAAACGTGCAACAGAAAGACAACTTGGTATTTATACTAAGTTGAGTAATGAGCCATTATTTGAAGGAATGGCAGCTAATGATATTACAGTATTATTAGATATAGACTCTATAAATAATGAAATAGGATTATTACTACAAGATATTGCAGTTCAAGATAAAGAAACAAGTGAAGGAAAAAAAGCTATAGAAAAAGCAACAAACAAAATAAAAAATCTTAGTGCTATTGAAAAAATATTAAATGATCCAAAAAACCTAACTAAGGATGGTTCATTTGATAGAAGAAAAATAAATAAATTAACATCTGCTTTTGAAAAGTATGTGCAGTTTATGGCAAATTCAACTAATTCATTTGTTGATAGATCAAAAATGCAAGATGCGCTTAAAGAAATAGTAGATTACAAAGCATTAAATGGTAGAGCTAAAGTATATGATAAAGCTATTGAGTATTTAAATAATCCACAAAGGCTTAGTGATATTGTAGATAGACAGATAGAGGTTAATAAAAATATATATAAGAACCTTAGTAAAATACATAAACAACAAATAGAAAAATACATTAATATAAAAGAAGCTAATGTATTAATGAATAAGTTATTTGAAGCTGGTTATGTTGGTGATCCTGAACAAGTTAAGAAGTTTCTAATTTCTGGTAATGTAAATGAATTAAAGAATTTTTATGATGACCAGGGAGATATAGATCCTAACTTAGATAAAGTAAAGTATGATCAAATCCAAAGACTTCTTGAGACGTACAGAAGTATGTCAGAAAAAACTGATGAGTCAACAGACACAACTGAAGAAAAGGGTAAAGATGTTGAAGTAAAGGAGACAAAAAATAATCAAGATGAAATTTTAGAAGACGCAAATATAGATGTTATATTACCTGATGCAAATAATAGTATATTATTACAAAAATTATTGGACAGACAATACAGAAAGTATTCAGGAACACAGACAGTACTTGGTGAGACAGTTAAGACTTTTGAGGAATGGAGAAATACAGAAGGTCTAAACTGGCAAAATTCATTTAATGCATTAAAGAAACTATGGATATCTGGTAAGCTACCTGTTATGGATGCTAAAGGTAATCCTATATTTACTGAGTTATCAGATGCAGACATAAAAGCAGAAGCAGGTTTTGATCAATGGTTGAGAAGCAGAGAGGTTTTAGAAAATCCTTTAGTAAGAGATATACTTCAAGCAGCGGGTATTCCATTAAATGAAATGTATTATACTGAGCCAGTTAAATCTGATCCTACTCTTGTTACACCTAAAGTTGCAAATGAAGATGATGAAGATAATATAGATCCTGCTAATCCACCAAAACCTAGAGTTTTTCAGGAGGGGACTATAGTAGATGTATTAAAAATAACAACATTCAATTCTCAGGGTGAAGTTGAAGCATTTTTTAAATTAGTTGATAAAAATGGAAATAATGTATCTCCAGAATTATTATTACAAATAGGAATTACCCGTAATGCATTTAATAATTCTGGTACTGCTATTGCAAGTATGAGAAAGTTAGATAAGCGTGCTCCAGATAGTACTCCTTTTCCTTTTGATGGAGTAATGTTATTTCAGGGACAATTGGTTTATGATAGTGATGGTAAAGAATATAGAGTTATAAGTACACCAAAATTTGTACAAGGAGGAAACCTGCGTTTAGTTCCTAATAATTTTGAGGGCAAACCTGTAACATTACAATCTGGTCAATTTAAAAATTCATATACTACACAAGAAATAAAATTTGATCTGCTACCGTCAAATGTAGCTAGAGTAAATATAACTGATATTAATAAAGTATATCCACATGCTAATACAGATGAAAATGGTAAAAGAGATTATGAAGGTGCGGATGATAGATTAAATATTATACTAGATAATTTAACTCAAGAAGAGATTAATACTTTAGAACTTGTTATAAATGTTAATAATGAGGGTGGTAACAATATTGGAAATTATGTTATAAAAGGTAAAGAACAAAACCCATATGTTACTATAGTACAATCTAAGTATAGCATAGGGCTTTCTATTCCTAACGGGAAGATAAAAAATAGAATTAATAAAATATTAAAAGATAATGGTGTACCTATCACAGATAATGCAGATGGGATATTTGCATATATTCCTAATGGTAACATACAAATAAAAGACGTTACTTCTTTAGCTAATATGTCAAGAGAACAAGCTCTTAATAGTATTTTTGTAAGCCCTGAACTTAAGGCTACATTAGATCAAAAACAAACTTTAGAATTAGTAAGAAATAATTTTGCACTTAATGCATTGTTACTTGCTTATGCAGATAGTAATCCAAAATCTGTGATTGGAATAAATCAATTACCTTTTGGTTTAAACTTTATAACACAAAAGGGTGGTAGATCTATTGATAATAGTAATACAAGATCTTTAAAAGATTTACGTTATGAGCATGCTGATGAAAATGGAAGCTACTTTATATTTGATTTAAAGAGAAAAAAAGGGTCAAGAACAATAGAATATATTACTACAGCAGAAGAAAATGTTAAACTATATAATAAAATAAAGTCCAGATTACAAAAGGATTTGATGTGGGATAATATAATAACTGGTTCAGATAGGTATGTGGCTATAGTTCAATTACCAGATGGATCTTACAGACCTATTAATTTAAAAGCACGTTCATTAACTAAAGATCAAAGAGGTTCTTTAGCTGTTGATCTTGTAGAGCGTGCACAGAAAACAAAAAAGGAAAATCTAGATAAAGATGGTAAAGTAAAAGATGAAGCTTATAATAGAGATTTCAATGATACTACTGTACCAGATAAAGTTTTTATTTCAAGTAATTCTGATTATAATATTTCATTGCAAGTTTCTCCGTGGGGTAAATTGCAGTTACAATTATTTGATAAAAATACTTCTAAACAAGTAGGTCAAACCATTACAATAGATATACCTGCTGCAAATAGTACATCTTTTGTAAATCAAAATTCTGCTACTGGATTTATACAGTCATTAATAAAAGATTTTAATAATGATGCCGACATTAAAGCAACAAAAGTTACTTTATCAAATAAGAACTTTAGAGAATCTTTTCCTACAGCAACATCTGCTAATGAAATTATTGATTTAACAACAACTAATGTAAGACCTGAAGTAGTATTAAATAGTTCTGCTAGAGCTACAGGTGAGTCTTCTGCTATTCAAGCTGAAATAGATAAGGGTAATATAAAAGAAGATGTAGTAGAAAATACTGAAATAGATGAATCTAATTTTACTTCAGAAGAAGCAGAGTTTAGTTTATTAGACTTAAGTGATCTCGCATTTGCTGAATTTGCAGCTAAAGATTTCCTTACACTCCCTTCTGAATTTATTAACCATATAGCAAATAAAATTGTTAAAGAGGGTGTAGATAATTTAACATCAAGAGAAGTAGAAGTTTATAATATGAGAGCTGCTACTATTAATGTAATGGTATCTCAAAGAGGTGGAGAAGGTTTACAACAAACTAGTGGGGTTGAAGCTTTTTCTAGGGTAGAAGGTATTTATACTTTTGAACAAAAGAACATAAAAGGAGGTATTGTAAATCAAATAATTAAAAACAATGAAAATGGATCCGAGATAATAAAAGCAACAAGTCCAGATGGATCTGTAAAATTCTTTTTAATTGGTAAGTTTGAAGGAGTACCTAACCAAATGAATGGTCTTGCTACTTCTCAGAAGGAAATAGACGCTGTATTAAATCAATTAGGAGTTAAAGCTCAAAATTTCTTAGGACTTAACACTAGTGAGCAAGTTTCAACATCTAATCCAAATCAAAAGTTTGATGATGCTGTATCTACTATTGAGGAACAGATTCAAGCTTTAAGAGATCCTGTTACATCAGAGGTTGCTGATAAAGATAGAGCTAAATTCCAGAGTCTTATTACTAAGTTATATGAAGCAAAACGTGCTGCAAGTAGAGGTAATAGTACACAACCTCTTGGAACTAAGACTAAAAATAAAGACGTGGATGGTAGTACCATATATTATGGTAAAGAAGCAAAAGCTGAAGAAGATAACTCTATAGAGAATTACATAAAGATAATAGAGAAAAGCATAAAGAACGGAAAGATAACACAAGAAGTAGGTAGACAAATGGTTCTGAATAGAATAAACAAGAACTATGATTTTACTATGGACAAAATGGGTATCATAGTTGACTATATTCAAGATAGATTAGATGATAGTATTCCACAAGTTGGAAATAATAAATCTAGCTGGCAAATGTTTAGAGACGGTAAGCAGCCAGCAACACAACAAATCAATAATCTTGAAGATATAAAACAACAACTTGAAACTGTTAAGACGCAGCTATTAGAGGGTGTAGCACCTAAAGATAGAGGTAAGACTCTTAGAACAAGTGAAGAGTATCAAAAATTATTAGCTCAAAGAAAAGCAATTGAAAAAGAAGCTAATAAAATTATGTCTTCTTCTGATTTTAGTTTGACAGATGTAGAGGATATAGATGTCTTTACTGATTGGGCTGCAAACAACTTACCTGGTTATATGAATATATCTGATATAACTACATTAGGTAATAATTTAAAAGCAGGGGGTGTACGTGTTGGTGCCTTTGTATTAGGGTTAAATCATGTGGCTGGTGGACAAAAGGTATCTGGAACTATTTATACTGGTGCACTTTCTCCTTATAAATATCATGAAGCTTTTCACGGTGTATTTAGAATGCTACTTAGTGATGAAGAAATAAAAAGATATAGAAATATTGCTAGAAAAGAAGTAAGAGCTAAACTTAGAGCTGAAGGAAAAAGCTTTGAGAAAGAACTACAGAAATTTAAAAACTCTGCAGATACATATAGTAACATGACTAGGCAAGAACTAGAGAATCAATACTATGAAGAATATCTAGCAGATGAATTTAACAAGTTTAAAATAAACCCTAAGAATACCAATACTGATGCAAGTGTTAAATCTTTATTTACTAGAATTCTAGATTGGATTCAGTCTGTATTTAATTCATATTCAAAAAATGAATTGCGTACTCTATTTGAAAATATTGATAGTGGTAAATTTAAAGGAGCACAAATAGCAAATAATGAATTTACTACAGCATTAAACGTTGGAGCTACAATAGAAGCAAATGCATTAATACCTTATAACTCAATAACTGAGAAAGGAAATTTAGGATTTATTTATTTAGAAAGTGATATAGCAGATCCATTAGTCAGAAATATATCAGCTATGTTTTTACAACGTGTATCTAAATTAACAGAATCTTATAACCCTAAAAATCAAATGGATTCTGTATTGGATGACTTTGAATGGTTATACAGTATTGATAATCCAATTAATGAAAATAAGACTGATCTGCAGAAGGTGAAGTTAAATGAAATACAATCAGCGTTTGATAATTATAGTGCCACAATAAGAGAACAAAGTATAGCATACATAAATCAAATAAGTGACAAATCAGATAATGAACGATATGAAGTAGAAGAATTTGAAGACGCAACGGGTATAAGATCTACAACAGAGTATGAAAAGGATGCATCAATGATTGGTGGTTTTAGATCTCTATCTAGTCAACTTAGAGCTTATATTGCAACAACTTCTGTAGAAGCAACAGATTACTTTGGAAATGTAGAATTAACAAATGGTGAGCCATTAATAATAGCTGTTGATTTTGTAGAAGCATATAATGGTTTATTAAAAGCTGTAAAGAATTTAACTGACCCTAAACAGATACTTCAAAGTATGTATTTCTTTGGACAAGACAATTCAGAAACTGGAGCTATAGTACAAAGAATTTTAAATGATGTTGGAATAACCAAAGAACAGTTATTAAAAGATAATGGTATACCTACTGAAATACAATCTCCTCTTTTATTTCAATCTATACTTAAAGGTTTTGAAAACTTTAGGGTAGATTATTTATTTAATGAAAGAGATAATGCTGGTAATACTATAGTATACTCTGCATCTGAAAGAGATGATGTAAATTCTCAATTGGATAGATGGAACCAAGGTTTTATAAGTAAAAGAAAACAATTAATCATTGATCCTAAGAGAAAGGATTTACTAATAAATTTACTTTCACAAATACAAAAGGATATTTTACCTACAGATAAAGCAATTACAAGTGCTAAACTTAAAAAAGATTCTAAGAAATATTCACAAGAATTATTTGAGCTTTCTGGTATTAAGATTAGCCCATTATTTCTTCAGTATAGTATGCTGTATAACAGAACTAATTTAAAGGAAGACCAAAGCGTTTTTCTAAAATTAAATAAAAATGAAAGTGCAGCACTGACACATGATTTAGATGGATCAGCTTACAAAGAAAGCTCTATAGCTTTAATGAATCAGTTGATACAATCTAATGAAGATATATTTTCTGTTGGTAAAGATGGTATGGACAGTAGATTAAAAAATATGTCTATAGCTAATGCACCATTTGATGAAACAATTGGAGCATCTGTATTTAAAAATCCTAATGGGGATTTAATTTATGCACATCAATTACCTACATATCATTTAAAAAAGATTGCTCAGTTAAACAACCCTGAAGCTTTAGTAGACCTTCTTGAGTCTGATCCATATTTAGCAAATAACTATTTATTGAATAGTTCTGCTTTCAAACAGTTATCATTAGAATCAAGATTGCAAGTAATAAGAGTAGCAGGAAATAAGATAGGAGATTTAATATCTACAGAAGAAGAATTAAATGATGGTTTACAGGGTATTAAACAAACCTCAACATATGGTGACTTTACTCCACAAGAGTTTGCTCTTAACTTAATAAATAATTATGGGGCTCTTTTAAATTCTAAAAGTTATAAGGTATCTAGAGTAGAGAGTTTAGATAGAGAAGGTAATAAAATTATTTCAGCATTAGCACCAATACTTATAAGAGTAATGGAAGCATCTAATACAGGTGATATGGCTGCATTACCTGTAATTAAGACTGTAGAAATGGTTAATGGTGAAGCTGTTTTAACTGAAGAGGCTGTAGATATATATATAGATAAAATTAGAACTGAGTTTGCTAGAATAAACAGAGAAGCAAATGATATAACAAAGACTCAAGAAGATATATTAGGATATACAGACGGAAGAGCACTTACATTCTTTAATACTAAGACATTAATGTCTGTGGAACAACAGACCTTTCTTATTAACGCAGCAATCAAAGCTGGTAAAGCAGGTAATATTATAACTCTTGATGATGCTTTAGCAGGAACAGTTACACAACAAACTAGTGAGGTTACTGATGAAGTATCAGGAATGACAGCATTACGAAATAATTTAGTTGATAATTTAGAAAGCCGTTTTCAAGTATTTGAACAGTTAATAGATGAATTAAAAATAGAAGATCAAATATCTAATCAAGTTAAGAATGGTCCCGTTATAGCAGCTGGAGTTAGTAGAGGAGCTCTTGTACAATCAGCTTCATTACTGAATCTTAATAATAACTTTAGGCACAACCTTAAACAGATATTCTTTAATGATGCTATAAATTCATACTCTATAAATGAGATTCTCTTAGGTGATCAGGCTGTTTCTTTAAAAGATTCAGTAGATCAAATTAAAAGAGCTAAAATGCAGAATGGTGCATACTATAGCGCATACTCAGCAATAACAGCACCAGAGCATGGAGTAATACATCCTGTAGATGATATAAGCTTAGTTACATTAACAGAGCCTCAAGACAGTGGGATTGATTTTGCTGATGCTCAAATGTATATTACAACAAAAGCATTTAGGTACATGTGGTTTGGTTTTGGAAAGTTATCTGCAGCTCAAGCAGAATTTATTAATAGAATTGAAGCTGGTCAAACAATAACCTCTGATTCAGTATTTGGAAATGAGGCTACACCAGAAGGGTATGCTAAGATGCAAGCTTTATTAAATTCAAAAAAACTTGTTTATGGTGATGGTAGTACATTTCTTAAAATGTCTGCATTTACATTAACACCGCAATATACGTCTGAATGGAATGATGATATAAAATCTTGGGTTGCTCTACCAGGAAAAGAAACACTTCATAATTTAAGATTGAAGTTAGAAGCTATTGAGAAAGAAAAAGAAACAATTGCAATTGCTGCGCCATTAAGTGCAGTTAAAATGAAGAAACAACGTGTTAATTTACTTGAAGAATTAGATAATACAGATCCATTCACTAACGGTGTTACTACATTGGATGCAAGATTTATGGGTCTTCAGCAATTAAACCCATCTAATAAATTAGAGCAGATTGATCCTACACAAATAAAACAGATACTAACTTCTGAACAAAATGATAAACAATTTGTTCCAGCATTAAATATGTCTGTTAAGGAAATTAGAACAGAATATAATAAAGCTATATCACAAAGAGTTACTTTAAAATTTAATGATAAAACGAACTTGATATTTAGTTTTGAAAATGCAATGGATGAGTTAAGTATATCTCAAGCTTCTGGTAAAATTACACCTAAACTTGCTGCATTTTTACAGTTTGCATTAAGTGGTCTTAAGGCTTCTCAGTCTAGCAGTCAAATACTAGAGTTCTTTTCTATGACTGAAGGAATACCAAATTATAATCTGAACAATCAAATAATAGTAAGAAAATTTGAACAGTTGTTTTTATCTTATTTTAGTAAAGGGGTTTTCTCAGAAAGAACTCCTGGATTAGGACTTACTTTAGTATCAGACTTTGGAAATAAAGTTTATAGAAGAGTATTTGAAATTAAAGATGGAGTACCAATTAGATCTGAAATTATAAGAAGAGCTGCTTGGCAAGGAACTGAAAATGACTTATTTAACATTGATTCATTAACACAAGAAAATATTGGCCCAGAAGGAGTTGTTGTATTAGATAGATTGAGACATGGTATAATGGAATATGACTCTAATGGTGAACCTACAGGTCAAAGGTATACTGAGATGATGATGCCAGCACACCATAAATCTGTAATGGATTTAATTGAAAATACACCTTCAGCAACTATGCCTGAAGCAATATCAAAAATGTTTGGTGTAAGAATACCATCTCAAGATAATCATTCTGCAATGAATATTAAATGGGTTGATTTCATGCCGGTGTTTTATGGTTCTTCAGCAATGTTTGCTAGAGAGTTAGTTGAGGTATCTGGTGCAGATTTTGATATTGATAAAGTTTTTGCACAGTTTAAGGACTTTTATGTAAAAGATGGAGAGTTTTTTGAGTATGGTAATAAAAATAAGCTTGAAGAAAATTATTCAGATTACATTAGATATATAAATGCTAATGTAAATAAATCTGGAACAATATACTCTGAAGCCTATTTGACTTATGATGAAAATTTAGATGCTGCTAAAATTGAAAATAGCCTTACAGAATCTGAAGAAAAAGCATACTATCAATTTTTAACAAAACAAAATATTGTTACAGATGCAGGATTAAAAGAGGCAGGTGTAAAAGCATTACAATTACTTGGCCTGCCTATTACTAAAGCTCAGTATGGTGAATATGTTGCTAAGTTTGGAGAACCATATGCTGCTCCTTTAAATAATAAAATACTAGATTATAAATATGCATTGCTTGGAAATGATAGTGTAGCATCTGGTGAAAATCCTATTTCTTATTCTCCTGCTGCTTTGGATATACTTAATAGTACACTGGCAGATTTAGCAGAAGTTTCTGATATATTTAAAAATAGAATGTTAGAAGAAAACAATGATGTAGATGACTTGGTTGGTAAAATACTTGCTTTTAAAGCAAATAAAGGAGCTTCTATTGGAGCTGCTGTATTACCTAACTTATATCTTAGTTTGCTTACTGAATATAAGATTGATTTGAAATCTCCAATTATCATAGATGGGGTAACATATGATTCATTTAAATATACTACAGAGAAAAAGAATGAGGGTGATCAAAGAAATCAAGATACAATATCCTCTCTTATTACTATGGCTACAGATAATGCCAAGGAGCGTTTGTTTGCAAAGTTAGGTTTAAATAGACATGCATTAGGTTTAGTATCAATGATGACTTCATTAAGTATACCTATTAAAACATCTATATTATTAATAAATAATCCGGTTATACAAGATTTATATTCTCAAGCATTAAACAAAAAAGATAAATTTGATCCGGGTATTGATACATTAGTAGAAAAGGAATATTTCAGATTAATTGATAAAGTAAAAAAAGAGACAGGTACATTACCACGAGGAATATCAGTAACAAATGCAGTTTTATTAGATGCTATTAATTTTCCAGGTGAAGTAACTGATGAAGTAAATATTAGTATCCTACAAGATTTTAAACAGCTAGCGGATTTAAAACAATTTACAGATAAGATGGGTGCACCAACTAGCCTTACCAAAGGTCTAGGTAAAGATGTTGCAACTGTATTAGATAAGAAAAAAGATATACAAGATTTGCTTAGCGAAGATGCTCCATTAGATTTAAATAAAATTTATAATAGCAATACTTGGTATAGTACATATTTAAAATTGTTTAAGCAAGTTACTGATTATTTATTACCAGCAACATTTTTATCTGCTGCTCCGGTTTTTCAAGATATATTAAACAATGTAGTAGATAATATAGACACAAGGGCTACAACATTAAAAACAGAAGATGTTCAAAATATTGCACTAGATCTTTTATCTTATTTAAATATAAAAGGTTATCAGTATAATCTTTTACAAAACGGTACATTAAATGAAAAAGTCTTAAGTAATGATTTAATATATCCAAACTCAGATAGATCTATTGTAGATGTTATAAATGAAATAAAAGAAGTATTAGAATCAAAAGGTGAATCAAATTTCTTTATTGATAATTTTGTTATACCAGAATCTGCAACAGATGTAGGTAATGATTCAGGTCTTAACATAGCAATGGCAAATACATTTAGAAATTTATCCGCTCCTCAAAAAGTAGATTTACAAAATAGTTTTGCACAACTATATGGGTCTTTAGATACTAAAAATCAAGCTCAGACAATAATTAACTATATGATGGTTAAAGATGGATTACAATTGAGGTATGGTAGTTTGTTAGAAGCAATTGCTCCATTTACAATGAATAAATTTTTATCTCATATTAATACTGTTGAAAAAGCAGTGAGAGGAGATGTTTCTTTTGAGTCTGTATTTGGATTATCTAAAGAAGAGTTAACAAAAGAATTTACAGAAGGTTTTCTTGAGTCTAATATTAATGGATCTAAACTTTGGACTTTTAAAAGATCTTTAACAACCGGAAGTTTACAACCAGGTGTTCAGGTAAAAGACAATGAAGTAACAGTAAATTGGGCTTCAATTGTTTTAGATAGAGATGCTACACCAAACTATGTTAGAGTTGTTGATGTACAAGGTGTCATCAAAACATATAAGTTAGATTCAGAATCTAAAACATATAAGGAAATAGATCCATTTGGTTCTAATCAACAAACGCATATTGGTTTTATGTTTGGCCCTAGACCTACATATAAAGAAATAAGAGCTTTTGTAAATTCTAAAAATGGAAAAAATCAAGAAGATCCATATATGGATTTTGCAATGGATCCATCAGATTTTGCAGTACAACAAGAGGTATTACAATCTGATAATGTAAATATTGAAGCAACTGAAAATAGTATTGATGTACAACTTGATCCTGAAGCAACCATGACTAATGTTGCTGACACAGCATTTCTATTGGAGCAGCTTGGTTTAAATCAAGAAGCACAAGATCAAAGTGAACTTGAAGCAAACGTTATTGATGATGTAGACACATCATTGCCTGAAGTAGATGAAGTTGAAAGTCAGTTAACTTTAGATTTTGGAATGGAGTTAGATGAGCAGTTTCCTATGCTTACAGATTTTTGGGATTCTAATATACAAGGAAATAAAGAAGCAATGGCGTCTCTCAGAGAAAATAATATCCTATCTTTGGAAGACTTTATTGAAGAATATAATAATGGTATCTATGAAAATGAAGAAGGTTTTATAGACCAAATTAAAAAATGTAATTTATAAATCATGGCTAGATGTCCTAATAAAAATACTGCTGAATATAAAGCATTGCAAGGTGTATATAAAACAGAAATTGCCACTAATAATGTTATTAATCAATGGCAAGATCTTAATAATGTAGATACGTTCCCTACTGCTTTAGAAGCAAGTGAATTTGTAAGTAATCAGAAATTATTATTTTCTTTAAAACAAAGAAACTTTTCAGATAGTTTATTAAATAATTTACGAAGAGAAAGGATAGGGCATAGTTTCCAAAATAAATTTTATATAAATAATTCAAATCCTAATACTCAACAGTATGATGAGTTTTATTTAAACAGTAATTTAAAAAGACTTAAAAGGTATTTATCTATAAATAATATTCCAGAGAATAGAGTAACAATTGAAAGAACAACGCAATCATATAGAGTAACTGTAAATGAAGACATGTTTACAACAAAAGATATGATTGAATCATCAAGAGCTTGGGATACTCCTAGAGCTAGAGCAGTAGTAATGCATCTTAAAAGAATGTTTCCTCAAGTTAATGTTGAAATGTTATCTATATCTGATGCTAAAGCTATGTATAATGAAATGCCATCATGGAAAAAAAGCAATGTTCCTTTTGATAAAATGAACTCTTTTTATGTGGATGGTACAGCATACTTAATAAAAGGAAGAGTAACAAATGAAGTAGCAATAGAGGAAATGCTACACCCATTTATAGATGCTATTAAAGTAGATAATAATACTTTGTTTAATAATTTATTAGCTGAAGCTAGGATCAATTTTCCAGAGATGGTACAAGAAATCACTGATTCATATAATAAAGAAAGACGCTTTAGTGAAACAGATAGAGATTTAGAGATAGTTACACAAGCATTAGCTAGACATTTTAGAGAAGAATATGAAACTACACCCACACGTAGATTTTCAGATTTAATAAAGGACGCATTAGAGTGGTTTATGAATGTCATAAATAACTTAAATGAATATCTTACAGGAAGAGAAGTACCAGTATCTGCAATAAACTCAGATACTAACTTTACTGATCTTGCTAAACTCTTAAATACAGAAGGTATACAATTTAAATTAGAGAGTAGGGTAAATGGTAAAATTAGATATAACCTTTCTCCACAAAAGAAAAAGGCTTTAGATATACAAAGGAATTCAGCAAATGGTGTACAAAAAATTATACTAGATAAAATGTTTCATGTTGCACAGACAACAGAAACAGATGTTGATTTTTTATCAGCAAATTTAAAAGATACATCTGATGGATCAATTGTTATTCTTAATGAAAAAGATCATACATATTATAATATAAATACGGGGGAGCAATATAACTCTGTCACAACACAGATAAAAGGTAAACTAAAAAATCAAGAAGATGTACAGATGAATCTTGATGTAGGTAATGATGTAGATGCTTTATTAGATGCTCTTATTGCTGGCGAATCTTTAGATACAGTTAGTTTAAACTTACTTACTCCTGAAATTGCAAATCAAGTATATAATCAATTACAATCTGCTCTAAAATTTCTAATGCCTGAAGATTCTATAGCATTATCACAGGTAGTTCTATTTGATGATGCAACTAAAACAGCAGGCACAGTTGATTTAATGATCATTGACAAAACCGGTAAGGTTAGAATATTAGATTTAAAGACAAGTAAAAACTCAATTTCATCTAGATACTTTAGACCTACAAAGGGTGGATCACTAACACTTAAAAAATATGATAAATCTTGGGATTTAAGTACAGACAGTATACTATTTCAACTAGGAATTCAAGCATTATCTACTAGAGAACAACATAATTTACAGGTAAACATCTATAGAAGGATGGCTGAAAACATGGGTTATCAAGTATATCAAGGTGACTATGCAGCTGCAACTGTACACTTTGTAGCAGATATTACAGGTAAAGGTAAAGATCAAAAGTTTGGTGGTAACATAAAAGAAGATGGTCTTGTTGATCATCCTCCTATGCAAAACGAAGACATGGTAAATATGATTGTACCTGAGTCATTAAGTGCTGAAAACAAAACAAGAAAGCTTGAAGAAGCTGTTGCGGATCAATATGATGCACCTTTTGTTGCAGAAGAACAATTTGAAAATGATCAAGAACAAGCAGATAATATAGATTTAAATAATTATCCTGAATATAATACTGTGCTTACTGCACTTGAGACATACAGAATAGGCTTAATTTCTAAAAGAGATGCTATGGATACTGTACGCAGCAGTGTGTTCATGGACCGTAGTGTGAAGGATATGAAAGAAGATATTGCAAGTAACTTGGCTTATATAGGTATAGCTATTAGCGAAGGACCTATATCTAGATCTCAAGCATACTCAGCATTAATGATGGATGCAATAAAACAAATTAAAGAATTTACAAAATATATTGAAGATCCCGCTAATTTTTCTAAACCTGAGTATATAACATATGCAAATAATTTTGATAGGTTTATAAAAACCTTTCAGGGTCTGTATTCGGTTGAAGAAACATCAGAGCTTAATGCAACACAAAGATCTTTATTATTATCACTACAACTTGCTTTAAATAAACTTGCAGGTAGTACTACTGATGGATCTGGTGTTATTGATCAGGCAATTTCTAATTATGTAACTGAACAAGTAAGACTAAATGCAAATAATGATTTTGGTGGAGTAGGTAGTGCATTTAGTGAACAAGATCTAATAGATATCATAGAAGGTAATGGTGTTCAAGATATTGACACTATGGATTTACAAACTAAAGATATGGCAACATCCCCAAAGGTTTTGCTTGCTGTAATGGATAAGTTGTTTAAAAATAAAAAACAAAGGTTATTAGATAATATTGGGCAGAGAAATGAAATAATTACAAAATTAGCCAATAAAGTTTTAAGACTTTCTCCTACAAATGATAGACAAAAGATTTATGATTTTATGCATGAAGGTGATGGTGAATATGTAAAAGTTATTGGTAAACAATATAGAAAAATACAAGAAGAAATAAGAAACGTCCTTTATGATAATGATGGCAAACCTTATTTATATAGAGATGTAACTGATTTAGATTCTGCATCTCAAGCAGACATAGATTATAATATAGACGTAGCAAATAAAAAACGTGCCTTTAGTGACTTTTTTAGAGCAGAAATTAAAGATGAGAGTGGTGAATTAGTTGATGGAATGTATCATAGATATACATCTGATTTTATAGAAGAAAGAAGAAGGTATGAATATTGGGTTCCTGGCACTGATAAAAATCCTTTTGGAACATGGAGACGTAAAGACTCTAGAGCAGTATCAGATAAAGAATATTCTATATATGTAGCTAAATATTATGAATCAATTAGTTATACAAAAGCTCAACGTGATGGACAAGGTAATCCAACTGGTGCAGTTGTTCGTGGTCAAGACTTTAAAGCTGTTAAAGAACAATTTATAGAAACACGTGAAGTCACAGCAGATGGTAGAGACATGACTAGTGCAAAGTATAGAGCAATAATGAATCCTACAGACGCATTAGGTCAGGCTCAAAAGGAATTCTATGAGATGTATGTAGATGTATTTGAAAATGATTTATTAAAAAAGTTACCGCTTGATTATCTTACACAGATGTTAGGAAAAACACCTTTAGTAAAAGGTAATTTTATTAATAACCTAAAAGAGAAACCTAGTTGGTTTTCAAGGGCATATGCAAAAACTGTAGGTGCTGAAGCATGGAAAATGTTTCAAAGTACATCACAACAAAGAGGTGTTGCATTAGATGAAAATGGAAATCTAGTTAGTCAATTGCCAATTTATTATGTGGGTAGTGCAAGAAGGGAAGGTGCAATAGAAGAGTTAGATAAAAGAATTTCAACTTTAAAAGATCAAAAGAAAAAAGGTTTAATTAATATTTCAGTATATAATACACAACTTGCTGAATTAAGAGGAGACAGAGCAAAATTAGTAAGTCAACCAACTACTGGTGAGATAAGTAGAGACTTAGGTGACTCATTGATGAAGTTTAGTGCTATGGCAGAAAATTATGAAGTCATGGGTACTATTGAAGATACTCTTAATGCTTTTGTAAAAGTAATTGAGAAACGTGAGTATCAACCGGCTGACCCAACTATAACCACAGGTACAAGAATAGATGGTGCTTTCCAGAAAAGAGGTATAATAAAAGGTAAAGATTCTAATATATTAAGAAAAGCAAATAAGTGGATGTCTATGACATTCTATGAAGAAGATACTATGAGTAAAGGAGCAGTAGATAAGATATCAGATGGTCTGATTCAATTGTCTTCATTATCTTATGTGGCATTTAACCCTTTTGGTAACTTTAATAACTACGTTATTGGTAGAATTAACAATAATATAGAAATGCTTGGCTCAAGATTCTTTAGTAAAAAAGCATATAGAAGAGCAACTTGGGAATTTAATAAGAGGGCAGTCCCAGATTTAGTTCAAAGATCTTCATATGTTGTAGGTGATTTAGGAGACGTCTTAACTTTTGGTTTAGTAAAAGGTGCTGCAGCTTCAACATATGATGCAAAAAAACCTAATAGTAAGTATGAGGCATTTGTAGATCTATTTAGAATGATGGATAAGATGTCTGATTTACGTGAACAAACATCTGACACAAGTAGTGGTAAAAGTTGGTTTGCTAAGGCAACTGAATGGGGTTATATACTTCAAGATGCTGCAGAATATAATGTTCAAACTAAAGTGGGCATGGCAATTTTGATGGATACACAAATTAAAAATAAAGTAACTGGTGAAACATTATCTTTATATGATGCTTTTCAATATAATTCTACAACACATAAAAATGAATTAAAAGAAGGTTTTGATACTGTAGTTAAAAAGAATGGTACAGAGATAGCATATACTGATGAGTTTAGATATAGTTTAAGAAATGAAATAAGAGAAGTAAATAAACAAATACACGGTAACTATGCTAAAGAAGATAGAGTAGTTATGCAAAGTACTACTATAGGTAAGTTAGCTTTTCAGTTTCACAAGTGGGTTGCTCCAGCAATTAGAGCAAGGTATCAAAGAGAATATTTTGATCAGAACTTAGGTTGGATGGAAGGAAGATATATATCTGCATTTAAATTTTTAGCTTATGTTAAAAGTGAAATAGTAAAAGGAAATAAAGAATTTTCTACATATAATAAAGGCTTTTTAGATGCTTATGGTTATACAGGTGAAGGTGGAAACCTAGATCAAAGAGCCACTAATAAATTATATGGGTTCTATAGAACTATGGGTGAGATAGGTATTATGTTATCTACATTTGTTCTATCTCAAGTATTACAAGGTTTACTTGCTGGTGACGATGATGATAGTGATACAACTAAAAGATTTAAAAATATCTTAAAGTATCAAGCAGATAGAACATATAAAGAACTTGTTATGTTTACACTACTGCCTGATGGTTTGACACAACAATATCAAATGTTTAAATCTCCAATAGCAGCAACAAGAACAATGGGTGAATTAGGTGAAGCTCTTTCAATGAGTTTAACAACACCACTTGGTTATTTATATTATAGTGATGAAGAATTTAAATCTAACTCTAGTTTTGTATATCAACAAAAACCTAGAAAAGGGCAACTTAAAGTCTATAAAAACTGGAAAGATGTAATCCCTGTTCTTTATTCTATACAAAAGTATGATGCGTATTTAAGAATGAACAATTACTTTATAAAATAAGACAAATTTGCAGACAAAATATTTTAATACTTAAGAGATATTATATATATTATAGTATAAACCAAAGGAATTTAAAATAACTTTAATATTTAAATATGAAAAATTATTTAAGTCTGTTGGTTTTTGTTGTACTTCTTAATTTACCTAATGCTTCTTACTCACAAGAAGCAAAAGAAAAAGGTAAATTTTTTAAAGTATTATATCAAGACTTTTTACAGTATGGTACTATCTACGGTGCAGGTGACATAAACAACTCAATAGAAGCTGAAGAGTCAACCTACTTTGTTAGAACAGGGGATGGAGATGGACTCTATGATATACCTGTTGTTGTAGATAATACACCTGACTATCCACATGATTATAGAATTGGTTTTGGTATTAGAAAACTAGCAAGGTTTAGTTATGAAAGAAAGCCTAGAAACTTTTATGATGGTACAGAAGAACAGCTAGCATTTAGTGCTCCTACTTCTGCATTGAAAGGTTTAGAGTATCAGCTACATTGGGAGAAAGAACGCTGGAGAGGTGAAAACTTTAAAAATCACAGGTTCTTTATAAAACATACAGGTAAATATCACATAGTTAAAGTTGAGTCAAGAGAAGTAGGAAAGATAAACTTAGCTTACCAGTCTGCTGAAGCAAGATTAAGATTACCTATAGGAGAGAAGTTTAGTATTTCTGCAGGAGCAATCTATAGAACTCATGACCGTGCTTATGGTTACAACCCAATTGAGATATGGCTTAATGAAACTGAACAATTTTATGATGAAAATGGTAATCCTTTTTTAGATCAAGATGGTAACCCAGTTGAATTTCCATCACACCCATGGTATACTTTAGGATTTGAATATGGATACACAGATCACTTCACAACTTATACAGATGCAGTAACAGGAGAAGAAAGACAAGATTGGATTTGGAAAGATGCTGATGGAAATATAGTAGCTTATTCTGATATTGATTTTAGAGAAGGTGTGTTTACAGAATTGATGAACCGCTTCAATAGAGAAGCATTGGCAGAGATACCTGCATTTGGTGAGGTAGCACCAATAGTAGGAATAGACTTTTATCATTATAAAAGAAACTTTTGGCTGCATGCATATGCTAATTATATATTACCATACCATAGATATCTAAAAGGTGATGAGGTAGTTTCTTATTTGAATAGAAACAACTGGGGTAACGGTGGATTAATATTAGATAATGATCCAGAACAATGGGCAGACTATTCTTTTGGAGCTAATTTTGGTTGGAAAATAAATAAAAATTTAGGTATATTTTTTGAAGGGGAGTATGCAAAAATGTGGGATAGTGAATTATATAATACTTCAGTAGGATTAAACTTTTCATTTAAATAGTAAATAATGGCACAACAAACACCTCAGATTGGGGAACAAACTAAAGTTGTTTTAGATTTAAAAACAATTGGTATGATAGTAGGCTTCGTGGTATCTCTTTCAACCATGTGGTTTACACTTAAAGCAGATATTGCACAAGCAATGGTATTACCTGAACCACCCATTGAACGGGTAGAGTATGATTTAAAAGATGAATTAATTAGAGAAACTATAATGACCACCCAAGAGGATGTTGAAGAAATTAAACAAACCTTAGCAAGATTAGAAGAGCGTTTATATGAACTAAGTAGAAAATAGTCATGAAAAACTTAATACTATTACTATTATATATTTCTTGTTATACAATACATGCACAAGAATGGATAACAGATGATGATTTTGATAGTAAGATTAGTGGTGCAAATGCCTATGGAGAATCATATGCTGTTGTAATAGTAGAGTTTTATGCAGATTTTAATAAAGATAATGAGTTTAAAGAATGGGATAAACTTACAGGGGTTAAATATTATAAATGTGATATTAAAAAAGCACCTGTAGCAAAAAAAAGTTACAAAGTTAGGATGGCTCCTACTATAATAATTTTTACAGAAGGTTTTGCGTACAAAGACTATAGAGCAGGTCTTAATCTAGTATGCCCAATAGATCTTCCTGAACTACAGGAAGCAGTAACTAAAGCCAACAGTTATTAATTCTTCACAAACATGTAGTTGTGGTAAACCCATGACATACTATGAAGGGACCATTGAAGATGGCCCCTTTTTCTTTTGTACATCATGTGATTCTGTACATTTTATTCATTTGTCAAGAATAAAAATTTAACCTTCACAACTAGAACACTCTAATATATTACGTGCAAAATCTTGAGCACTACTTTGACTAAATTGATAATATAAAGTCTTGACTCCTTCATCATGTGCATATAAATATAATGCATTTATATCCTTAGCCGGAACTGATGGATGTATCATTAAGTTTAATGACTGTGACTGATCAATATACTTTTGTCTTTGTGCAGCCTGCAGAACTAACTCTTTAGGTGTAATCTCAACAAAAGATTTAAATACAGCTTTGGTAGGAAAGTCTAAGTGTTGGACAGATCCGTCTTTCTTTAATATACTTGTCCAAGTTTTCTTTGTGTTCAACCCATATTTATCTAACTCATCAATAAGAAAGGGGTTCTTATATATAGTCTTAGACTTAGCAAGGTCCTTAATAAAGTAATTAGATTTTATTGGTTCAATTCCCATAGACACAGCACCGTGGATAAATGAACTAGATTTAGTAGGAGCAATAGCCATAAGAGTCGTGTTTGCATATCCTTCACGTAAGGATCTGTATCCTCTGTGTTGGTGTAACCATCTTGATGCTTCATTTGAAAGTTCTTTTAAAGTTTTAAATATATTATTGTTTAAAGATTTAGCCGCAAGAGATTCAAACTCTATTAGTTTTGACTGTAATAGACTATGATATCCTAATACACCAAGACCAATTGCTCTGTGTTTGCTAGCAAAGTTATATGCTCTTTTAAGACCGGCCTTAACTTCAGCTTTTTTAATAAACTCATCCATTACCGCATTCAAAAAGAATACATATGTTTCTATTGCATCTGTTTTTATGATTTCATCCCAGTGCAACAAGTTTATAGACCCTAAACAACACACAAACGAGTTATATGTGTCAGTAGGTAATTGTATCTCAGAACATAGGTTAGAAGCATTAATATCCATTCCTAGTTCTTTATATGGTGTATTGTTATTAGAGTTGTCTTTGAACATAATGTAAGGATATCCAAATTCACTTCTCCTTTGTATTACTTTGGCCCATATTTTACGTTTAGCTTTGTCCCCAGAACGCATTTGTTCCAACCAATTATCTGTAACTGTAACTCCATACTGCAAGTTTTGTATTGGGTTTCCCTCAGTTCCTATATCTAAGAACTCTTCTATGTCTGCATGTTCTATTGGTAAGTATCCTGCACATGCTCCACGTCTTGCTTCTGATTGTTTACATACATCTACAACAGTATCATATATTCTAGCATAATGAACAGGACCATCAGCTAATCCTCCTGTAGAAATCTCTGTACCTCTGGGTCTTATATTACCTAAGTATACACTAGTACCTCCACCATACTTAGACATCATACCTATTTCACGTCCAGCATTTAGTATACTATCTAGGTTATCATCTACATTAGATCCATAACAACTAATTGGTAAACCCTTTTGTTTACCAAAGTTAATCCATACGGGTGTAGATAAACTATAAAATCCTTTGGACATATACATTTCAAACTTCTGCGCAAAGCCTGGCATATGTAAATATTTTTCAGCAGTGTTTGCTATATCTTTTATTCTTTGTTCCGGTAATTCTGTTATATACCCTCTTGATAAAAATTGTCTGCTATCATCATTGAGCCAGTAATACTTTTTATACTCCATATTGGTTTATTTAAATTGTTCTGTTTCTTCTTGCACCATCCCATACTACTTTTTTAGATTGCCCTAGCATTCTATATCTAGAGACTCTACTATTAAGTTTATTTCTTTCTGTATTTAACTGGGTGTTTCCGTTTGATTGTTCTGTACTCATTTTAAAATATGTCATCAATTGTTATACTTTTACTCTTTTTATTGTAATCTACACTTTTTTTGTAAAAGAAATCTCCTTCTTTGGTTCCTGTTATTTCTATATCAAACCATTCTACTGCCTCTAACAAGTCCTCATCAACATCAAAGATTGGTTTCATACCTATCTTTTCTAGAGAGTTATTAAATCTGTTTCTTATAAAATGTTGTATAGTTTCTTTAGGTAAAAAACTAAGCTCACCTTTTTCAAAGATCCAATCTAGTATATCACACTCAGCACTATAAGCTTTCATACATGCAGAGTAAATCAGATCTTCAAATTCTTTATCAAACCACTCAGGATTTTCTTTCTTAATAATGTTAATGATTTCAGCACCAAAGTTACCATGAATCTCTTCTTCTTTACTAGTAGCTTCTACAACATTAGAAATACCTTTTAATACATTCTTTTCTTTATTGAAGCTCATCATAATTAAGAACTGACTAAATAGACTTACATGTTCTATAAATAAAGAGAATAATAGAACAGATTTAGTATACATTTTATCATCCCTAGATCTTGTACCATCTAGGTACTTCTTTAGGTACTTAAGTCTACCTGCAATAGCGGGTACTTCTATAACACTTTGAAATTCTTTTTCAAGCCCAAGTATCCTAAGCAATCTTGCATAAGCATCTTTATGTCTTACTTCTGATTCAGCAAATGTCATTCCTACATCACCAATTTCAGTAATGGGCATACGTTTATACATATCAGCCCAGAATGTTTTTACATTCACTTCTATTTGTGCAATAGCAAGCATAGTTTTTTTAATAACATCCCGCTCAGCTGGCGTAATAGTTACTTTAAAATCCTGTACGTCCTCTGTAAAATTAAATTCTGTATCAATCCAATACGAATGTCTAATGGCATCTTTATAGGCTAATAATTGTGGATATTCATAAGGTAATATGTTTGTTCTGCTTTTAAAAATGTTTTTATTCATATGAAATTAATTTATGTGATGATTATATATTCCCTATAGGATATAAAAGCCACATCTCCTGGTAGAAAATGCAGCTATTAAGTAATTATAAAGTATGAAATATTTATGAGACTTAAAAATCTAATCTACTAAATTTACATAACTTACTGTTAAAAAAATTAAACCTACTTCTATGCCCATCACAGGACGGTATTTTTTATCTGTACATAACACCTCACAGTTGATGAGTTTGATGCCAAAAAGAGTTTCAGTAGGCAGAAACTCTATACTAAATTTGTTTTTAAATTGTAAAGGATTTACT